>Ga0209554_1000246_pt1 | contig 45103 bp, 41 predicted proteins | sample MarorgKNORR_S2LV_5_FD_188221 | JGI IMG/M metagenome (GOLD analysis project Ga0209554, IMG submission 188221) | Marine microbial communities from the Southern Atlantic Ocean, analyzing organic carbon cycling - Bottom_A/KNORR_S2/LV (SPAdes) (version 2) | ecosystem: Environmental > Aquatic > Marine... | reverse complement strand
CTTCAATTCGCGCCTGCCGCCTGTGCCGCCCGCGGCCCAAAAAGGGGAGCCCCCGCCAGCGGTTGGCAGGGGCTCTCGGAAAAGAAGTGGCGCGCCCGGCACGACTCGAACGTGCGACCCTCAGCTCCGCAAGCTGATGCTCTATCCAACTGAGCTACGGGCGCCAATTTCTTCGGGGGCGCCGAGTCTAGCGCCCCTTGCGGGAGGGGTCATGGCGGAGAGAGTGGGATTCGAACCCACGGTAGGTTGCCCTACACACGCTTTCCAAGCGTGCGCCTTAAGCCACTCGGCCATCTCTCCCGAAAATCGACTGCATCGAGGGGCCGCGCGATCCGATCGCGTCGCGACCCCCCAGGCAAACTGGCGGAGAGGGAGGGATTCGAACCCTCGATAGGGGATAAGCCTATACTCCCTTAGCAGGGGAGCGCCTTCAGCCAGCTCGGCCACCTCTCCGGGGCCCGGAGATTAGCCTGTCCCCGTGCGCCGGGCAGCGAAAACCCGGCCACCGGCCCGGCTAGATCACGATCGCCACCGCCCCCATCAACGCGGCCCCGGCGGTCACGAGCCACCATTTCGCGCCCCGCCCGGCCGGCTCGAGGAACTCGTCGCGCAGGATGTCGAAGGTGGCGACGTAGACGAAGGTACCCGCGGCCAGCGCCAGGAAGCTCGCTTCGGCCACGTGCTGAGCGCGGCCCTCAAGGGCCACGTTCATCAGCGCCCCCAGTCCGATCCCGAGCGGCGTCGAAAAGGCAAAAAACGAGAGCAGCGCCCAGCGGCGGCGGCGCTCGATCGAAGAGCGCACCAGACTCACACCCAACGCGAAACCCGCGCTCGACTTGTGGGCCAGGATGGCGACGAAGATCACCAGCGCCCCCGAGACGCTGCCCGCCGCCCCGAGCGCCAGCCCCGCCAGCAGTGAGTGCACCGAAAGCGCCGCCAGCACCACGTAGGCCGCCCACCCGGCGCCCGCCGCATCTCCCAGAGGATCGAAGCTGTGGCCCGACGGCTCGTGCACCCCGTGGTGCTCGTGCTCGGGGATCAACACGTGCTCGAAGAGCAACATCGCGACGAAGGCGACCGTCGCCAGCAGATAGGCCATGGGGTAGGCGAAGCCGAGCTCTGCCCAGCCCGTCGCGGCAGCGGGTAGCAAGTGGATCAGACCGGCGCCCAGGAAGACTCCGGCCGCGAAGGCGTTGCCCAGCGCCAGACGGCGCGTCTCGCCCGCACCGCCGCCCCGGCGCAGCGCCAGGGCGCCCCCGGCATAGCCCGCCGCGAGCACCGCGAGAAGCAGCGCCAGCTTGAATCCGATCACGGGGTGCTTCCTTCCTGGCGGTTCGGGGAACAGCGAATCGGAGGCGGGCGACCCTGGCGGAGAGGGAGGGATTCGAACCCTCGAGGAGCTTGCACTCCTGGCGGTTTTCAAGACCGCTGCCGTAAGCCGCTTGGCTACCTCTCCGCACGGGAGGCCAGCTGTCGGGAGGGTATCCGAGGTGCTCCGGGGCCAACAGAGCGGGGGGCGAAGGCCATGGGGCCGACCCGAATGGCTCGCGAAATCAACCACTTCGCCCGGCGAAGGATCCCGGTACCGCGCTAGCCCAGAACCCGGACCTCGTCGCCGACCCGGATGTTTCCCGGCGTTTCGACGCTCGCGTAGACACCGAGGCTGCCGCCTGCTTCGCGCACGAGGCTTCGCATGATCTGGGTGTCGCGCGGCAGATCGGCGAAGCCGTGTGTCGTCATCACGCAGCGCGGACAATCGACGGTGATCGCGAGTTCGGCTTCGCCGATCGCGACGCGCTTGCCGACCCAGGCGATCTCGGGGAAATCCGCTGGGTCCCCGCCGGCGATCAGCAGGTTCGGGCGAAAGCGGCGGACGTCGATCTTCGAATCCGGGGCGCGAGCGGCCAGGGTGTCGAGCGAGCGCCGCGTCAGCAGCAGCAGCGGAAAGGCGTCGAAGTAGGTTCCCGGGATCGACTCGAACTCGAAGAGTTCGGTCGGGAACTTCGTGAAGTCGGGCAGCGGTTCGTCCGCGGTGCGCCCGAAGAGCGCGCGCATCTCGACTTCGAAGTCCGGATCGTCCGGCGCGCCGCGCCGGTAGTGGTCCTGTGCCTCGGCCGGCAGCAGCGGCCACAGGCTGACCGCGTGCCCGACGGCTTCGCTCACGCGCCCCGACGCGGAAGCGTCGTCGGCCAGGAAGGCCTCGCCGCCCGGGAGCGAAATTTCGGGCGGCGGCACGGCGCCCTCTCTCGGTTCCTCGAGGTAGCGCGCGGCGAGCTGCATCAACGCGGGGATCTTCTTGGCCCCGCGAAGCCCGCCGCGGACTTCGTCCCGCAGCGCCCAGGCGCGATCGCCGGGGATGCCCGCAGCGCCGAGCCACACCGATTCGCAGGGCTCCCCCTGCATGCTCTTCACGGGGTAGCGAACAATTGACTCGACGAAGTGTTTTGCGCTCACCCTGCTCCTTGCTGCTTCCTGCCGGCGCGTTTCCCGTCCCGCCTGACGACCACTCCCGAAATCTCGATTCGGGTCACGTGGGTTCCCGCGAGGCCCCCCCCGCTTGCCAACCCGAAGGTTGCACCACGGCCGATCCGCCGACCGTCCTTAGTGGTTCCACCACGGCTGATCCGAGTGAGCGCGCAGGTCGAGTTCGAAAGTCCAGGCCGAGCGGTGTTGCTGCGCCAGGTGAAAGTAGGTGTCGGCGACTTCGGCGGGCAGCAACAGGCCATCGTGCTCGAGGCCGCGCGACTCGCGCAGTTGCTGAAAGCGCTCGGGGCCGAGCATCTTGCCGAGGGTGTCGGGGGCATCGACCGCGCCGTCGATCACCACGTGGGCCACGTGGATGCCCTTCGCAGCAAACTCGGCGTTCAAGCTCTGGCAGAGCATACGGCGCCCGCCCATGGCGGCCGCGTGCGAATGCTGCCCGGCATTGCCGCGCAGCGCGGCGGTGGCCGAGGTGACGAGGATCGTGCCGCGGCCGCGTTCCTGCATCGCGGGGCACACGGCCTTCGCCGCTCGGAACAGCGCGAAGGTGGCGAGGCGCCAACCCATCTCGAAGGCCTTCTCGGAGGTGTCGGCCAGGGCCCGGTCGCCGATCTGAGCGCCGAGGTTGAAGACCAATACTTCGATCGGACCGATCTCGGCTTCGACGGCGGCGATGCGGGTTTCGAGGGAACCCTCTTGCGCGGCGTTCAGCAGGAAGCCCGAAGCAGAGCCGCCGTCCTTCTGGATGGCCGCCACTGACCGTTCGAGTCCAGCCTGGTCGCTGCGGCGGCAGAGCACCGCGTGGTAGCCCTCGCGCGCAAAGCGCTTCGCCACGTGGCCGCCGATGCCGGCCCCCGCACCAATCACCATGCAAACAGGTTTCATCGTTGGCTGGCTCCCTTCGTGGTGTTCGCCCGGCGCAAAGCGACACGGTGAATCGCGTATTCGCCCCTACAACCGGTCGAGGATCGGCACGGTGATGCTGGCCTGGGTGTCGCCGAGTTGCTTGTCGCCGATGATCTTCTGAAAGAAGGTGCTGCGCACCAGGTCGGCGAAGAACTCGACCCCGGGGTAATAGACGATGGCGACGCGATCAAAGTCGAGATCGCGTTCGACGCGGATCGCGCGGCCCAGGTGCATGGGGCCATAGCCGCCCTCCGCCATGGCCGAGAGCATGCGACCGGTGTAACGCGCGTCGGCGGCTCGTTGCTCCGGCGTGCCAACCTTCTGCAAGTTGACGATGGCGATGGCGTGGGCGCCAAGGTCACTCTCGCCGAGCAATTCGCCGATGCGCGTCTGCACTTCGGGGCGCTCTTCGATCCCTGGCATGCGCTCGAACGGAAAGTTTGAAGGTTCGCGCCGCAGCACCCGCGCCCACCGGCGCAAGAGGAGCGCCTGGGGCAAGAGCAGGTTGGGAAGCGCCGGTCGCTCGAAACCCTGGGTATAGCTCTCGGCGAAACGCGCGAGCGCCGCGCGCCAGGGCTCGGAGGCCGCCATCGATTCATAGGCGCTGCGGGTGGGGTACTGCAGCAGGATCACCGCGCTCCAATCGACCGGGCCGAGTTGCTGCGAGACGTTGCCATTCATCACCACCTTCCCGGCGTAGACCCAGTCGATGCCCTCGGCTTCCTGGGTCGCGAGGCGCAGACCGCGCAACTCTTCGAGAAGCTCAAAGCCCGGCGCTACGCGCACGAAGGTGAGCGCGTGGAAGGCGCGCGTGTCGTAGAAGAGACGTTGACGATCGCGCACGAAATCGCGCCGTGCATGGAGATAGCGCGTGTGCTGCCAGAACATTGCCGCGGCGAGCAGTAGGAAAACGATGAGGAGGAACTTCATGCGGGCTCCTGGGGGGCCGACGCTTTCGGGCGAAGCGGCGCGCGCCACCGGATCAGCCTAGCCCGCTGGGCCTGGCACGTACCAGATCGGCGAGGTCCAGGCGCGCTCTTGGATCGTCCGGGGGACGCTCGGGTCACAACAGGCGGCCAGTTCGCCCGGCACCGAGGCCGGATCGTTGCACGAGACCCCCGCGCGCAGGCAAGTCCAGGCGTTCCAGCGGCAACTCGGGTTTTCGATCACCCGGGCGTAATAGAAGGCGTGAGCTTCGGGATCGAAATCGGGGTCGGTCCAGATGCTGCAGAGTTGATCAAAGCCCGCGCCGCGCGGCGTGCAGGTACCGAGATCGACCGAGGCCGGGCTCACCGGATCGCCGGCCACGTCGAAGACTCGTTCTTTGACGACGCCCTCTTCGAGCCAACCCTTCACCACCTGGATGCGTTGCAAAGCGGTCGTGGGGACGCCGCCGCCGCCTGGATCGCGCAGCGCCTGGATCGCGAAACGCGGGGCGGTGTCGCCGGGCGAGAGGCTGCGGTCTCCGCCCGCCTGGTTCGGCCCGAGTGTGCCGCCCATGGGCACCCCACCCGCGTAGCCTCGGGCCGCAAAGTCCGGCGCGGAACAGATCGCCTCGGAGAGCTCAAAGCCCCCGAAAAAACGCACCTGGATGCGCGGGCCGCTGGTGCCGTAGACCTCGCGGCGCTTCATCGCGGCGAAGAGCGAAGCGCGCGAATTCTCCTCGGCCCAGAGCACGCCGAGGCCGCCCGGATTGAAGTCGCTGCGATCCGGGTAGGCGGGCACTCCAAAGCGGGCATCGACCGAACCGGCAGCGTGTCCGCGGTAGGCGTCCTCGTCCACCATCCCGGGCGTGCCAAAGTGCGTGTCGGTCGCGCCCACGATTCCGTACTGGAAGGGGTTCACGCCGAGGCGCTCGGTCTGCAACAGCCCCTCACCGAGAACTTCGCGCACGTAGACCCGCGGCGGGATCTCGGGCACGTCGCCGACGCTTCCCAGCATGTCCATCATGCGAGGGAAGCCGAGCGTCTCGTATTCGCAGAGTTCGTCGGCCGCCCCCGGGCGGCACTCGCTGTCGCCCTTGTGCTGGGTCACCTCGACCAGGCGCTCGAGGCGTGCGCGCGTGGCGGCATCGTCTGCGCTAATGGGCGTGCCGTCGGCGCGCGCAATGGTGAACATGCGGCCGCCACTCACATTCGAGTTGTGGGGGATGGCAAGGACGTCGCAGCGTGCGCCGCCGGGGACCGCAGGCGGGGCGTCGAGGCACTCACTGCGAAGGGCCTCCCAGAGTCCCTCCTGGGTGGGCGTCTCGGTGTAGGTGGTCGGCCGGGCCTGGACGATGTCGTTCGCGAAGATCACGTTGCGGTGGATGTTGTTTCCGCCGGGCATCCCGGTCCACTCGTACCCCACAAAGGTGGTGAAGCCGCAGGCGTTGCTCTGGTCGAGGTGGGCCGCGGCGGCTTCCTGGATTTCGCGCCAGGGGCCCCCGGCGGCTTCGAGACAGCGCTCGCCGGCCTCACCACAGAACGAGTAGCGCTCGGGATTTTCGTTGCTGTGGACGTATCCGTTCACCAGCATGTAACCGAGTTTCGGAAAACGCCGCACGACGCGACACACGAGCGAATCGTGCCCCGACGCGGCGGGGTCGCTGCAGATGCGCGTCTCGCCGAGGAGGTCGCTGTGGTCGGTCACCACCGCGTAGTCGAGCGGGCGGCGCAGTTGCGCCTGGCTCTGGGGGTTGCCGTCGGCGTCGTAGGGTTGAAAGCCGATGGCTTCGCCCTTCGCGAAGCGGTAGGCGTCATCGGGAGTGGCCAGCGTGCCCTGGCCCCAGGCGTCGAAGGAGAGCGCCGTGTGCACGTGGGTGTCGCCGTAGAAGGGTTGGCGCAGGGGGTCGTGGTGGGCGCAGCGGGCCTCGGCGAGCGCGAGAGAAGGTGCGAACGAGATCACCAACGAAAGCAACCACCAGATTGCGCGCGGCCCAATCACGAGAGCACGTTCCAGAGGCTCGCGGTGGGCTGCGTGCCGAAGGGCGTCGTGTAGAGATCGAAGCCCAGCGCGATCGCCAGGGCCAAGGCCAACGCGGAAAAGACGGCGACTCGCCGCGCGTCGGCGGAGAACGGTGCGAGCATGCGCATGGCCGCCCAGGCGAGGCCCGCGCAGACGAGCGTGTAGGCCACGGCGTGGCCAATCAGAAGCGCGGCGATGGCCGGGACCGGACCGGCGGCACCCTCGAGGGCGGCGATCAACCCAGCGGCACCTGCCAACAGCACGAAGCGCGCGGCGGGGATGGTGGCGCCGAAGGGACCGAGCATGGGCAGCGGCAGCACGAAGAAGAAGAGCACCGCCAGCATCCAGAAGGTCGCCCGCAGACTCAAGCGAGGGCTCCCTCGAAGTGCTCCGCGATCGCCTCGGCATCCGAGAGATAGGCGAGGTTGCGCAGCGAGTAGCGCAGGATGGGGTCTTTGTACTCGGGCGGGTCCGCGGCCACGCAATCTTGCGGGATCACCACGCGATAGCCGCGGTTCACCGCCTCGATGGCCGTGCCGAGCACGCCGATGTTGAGCGAGATGCCGGCGAGCACGAGGGTCTCGGCCCCGAACGCCCGCAGCACGCTGTCGAGATCACTGCGGTAGAACCCGGTCATGCCGTGGGGACGCTCGACCACGATGTCGCCGTCGCAAGGCGCGACTTCTTTGCAGATCGGGCCGGCGTCGAAGCCGTGCGGAGCCTCGCCCCCACCGCGCGGGCCCACCCGCGCCTCGAGCGGCGAATGCATTCGGGAGGCCTCCCCCGGCGGCGGCGGCACCACGCGCACGTAGACGACGGGGACCCCCGCTTTGCGTCCGCGCCGCAACAGCCCGGCCAGGTTTTCGAGCAGGCCCGTTGCTTCGGCGGCGGCGCGCAGGCCGGGCAGCGGCGTGCCCTCGCCCAGCAGACGCTGCTGACATTCGAAGACGACGACGGCGCAGCGCCGGGGCGCGAGGATCTCCGCGAGGTCGATCGGCACGCAGCGAGGCTAGCCCGGATCGCCGCGGTCGGTGGCGTCACACGTCCATTTCCCGGTCGGCGACCCACGCTACTCGTCGGCGCGCAGGCCTTTTAGCTGCTGCAAGTAGGGAAGCCCGAGCAGCACCCGTGCGAGGGTGATGACGATCGGGAAGAGCAGCCCGAAGGCGACGATCTGTGCCTCGCTGCCATGTTCCGACCAGAAAAAGAGCATGGTGGCGGCCTGGGTCCCGAGCCCGGCGGGCGCGATCGGCAACGCCCCGGCCATCAGCACCACCGGCACCGAAGCGACGGCCAGCATCCAGGGCAAGTCGATACCGAAGGCCCGCGCCCCCACCGTGAAGACCACCACAAAACCCGCGAAGTAGGTCAGGCGGATGGCGAGCAGCACCGCGAAGTCGCGCGGGCGCGCGCGGCGAAAGGCCAGGAAGATCGGCCAGGCCCGGGCGCGCGTGAGCCAGCCCCAACTCGGCTTCGAACTCATCAACAGCGCCAGCGTGACGACGATGACGCCGAAGGCGACCCCGGCGCCGCGCTGGATCTGCAGGACCTCCGGCGATTCGCCAAAGAGCGATGCCCCCAGGAAAGCCAGACTCACCAACACCAGCCCGTCGAAGTTGGTGTAGAAGAACACCGAACTGGTCGACTCGAGCACGGGGATCTGCTTCAGGCGGCGCAGGTAGAGCACCACCGAAGCCGTCCCAATATTCCAATTGATGGCGGCCACGATGTAGGTGACGCCGCGCAGTGCGCGTGCCTCCGCCCACGAAAGCGGCGCGTTGAAGCGGGTGATGACATAGGCGTAGGCGCGCGAGTCGAGCAAAAACCAGCCGACAACCGCCAGGCCCAGGGCGAGAAAGAAGGTGCCGAGATCGGCCCCGCGAGCGGCTTCGATGACTTCCGCGAAGGGCACGTGCCCGAAAATCCATCCGATGATGCCGACGGCGCCAACCCAGGGCAGCACCTTCTTCCAGAACGGTGTCGAGGCTTCGCCGGTGGGCTCCATGCTACGGTCGAAGATAGCTCGACTGGAGGCCGCCCTGCCCGGAAGAAGCACGCTCGCATTGATTTTCGGAATCTTGCTTGGGGGTTGCCAGGGGCCGAGCTGGATCGATCGCGAGTGCATCAAGGGACGCCTCTCGGCCCAGCAGGCCGAGGCCGTGAGCCGCGGACCCTGGGGTCACCTGCCCCACTACAACCGCGATGCCGACGGCGAGTGCAAGGACTGCCCGGCCGCCGAGGATCGCATCCTCGCGGCGAAGTGTTCCGACTTCGTCAAGGAGTGGGTCCCGTAGCGGGGACGAGGGCGAAGACGCGCTCGACCCAGAGCCGAAAGAGTTCGCGCGCGCGGGGGTTTTGGTGCTCGATCTCGGCGAAGGTCGTGACCACCCGAAGCAATGCCACGAGCAGCGCGCGTTCGTAGTCGGCCAGGCACGTTTCGAGCGGATAGCCCGTCACCCCGTGTGCCACGAGTGCAGCGTGGTACCGCTCGACGAAGACACGGTCGCTGCCGGCGGGGCTGTTCGCCTCGAGGGTCCCGCTCAGGAAATACGCGAGATCCATGACGCCTCGGCCCCAGTTGGGAACCTGCCAATCCGAAACGATCGCCCGCGCCGTCGGATCGCCATCGTCGAAGAAGAGATTGTCGAGGCGATAGTCCCCGTGCAACAGCGTACAGGGAGGATCCGCCATCTCGGTCTGCACCGGCGTCATGTTGTGCTGCAGCCAGTCGAGACGCGCTTCGATGTCCGCGGGAAGGCTTTCGCGAAACATCGACAGGAAGCGCTTCCGTTGGCGCTTTACGAGGAAGCCGCTCAGCGAAGCCCCCACGTCGCTGGGGTTGATCCATGCGCGCCCCGCCGCCGCGGCGTCGTTCCAGAAACGCGCGTGCATCGCCGCCAGACTATCGACGGCGCCCTCGATGTCGGCGCGCGGAGTAAAGCTCACCTGGTCACCGAGGCGTGCCGGCGCCAGGTCCTCGAGGATCAGCACGTAGCGCCGACGGGAGAAGAGCGCGATGAGCGGGCCCAGCCAGATCAACAGCGAGAGCAGCCAATGCGGCACCTTCTCGAGCAGCGCCACGTTCGCGAGATCATTCTCGGGCCCACCGAAAGGGCGCGGATCCATCGCGGCGAAGTAGCAGCGCGGTACACGCACCGGAAAATCGCGGGCGAGATCCTGGTAGAAGAGAATCTCGCGCTCGTAGACACCAAGGGATTCGCCGGCGCCGCGCAGTCTCTTCACCCCAGTGGGAATCTTTACGACCACCGTGGGGGGGCCGGCCTCCGCTCCGACCGCTGCCGCGCGTTCAAGGTGCAGGCGTGCCGTCTCGCCCATGAAGCCTTCGCCTTCGCCGAGCTTCTCGACCCGAAAACCCGTGATTGCCGGGCCGGAAAGGGTTCCGGGACCGCGCAACACAGCGTCCAACCAGGTCGGCGTGATGTCGTCGAGAGTCCGGGGGATTTCCTGCTTCGCGCGCCTCGCCATCGCCAAACCATAGCCCTGGCGGGCCCTCTTCAGCCCCGGCACGGTACGATGCTGGCAGCTAGTCTCAACGCCCGTGACGAACCCCCGCTTCCAGGCCGCCTTCTTCGACTTCGGCGGAACCCTCTTCAGCTACCAGCCGCTGGCGACGAATTCGGCGAGCCCGGTGCGCGCTTCGATTCGCGAGCTCGGGCTCGAACTCGGCCCAGGCGAAGCCGGCCGCGCCTGGTGGAAGGCCAGCGACGAGGCCTTCCGCGAGTACTCGCCCCGCCCCTACTACCTGCACCGCGACGTCTTCCGCGAGAGCTTCGCACGCTTCGCAGAAAAAGTCGGCGCCACGCCCAACGACGCCTGGCTCGACGCCAGCGTCGAGCGCCAGCGCGTCTTTTTGCTCGAACACTTCGAGCTACGACACGATTGCCTCGAAACCCTGCAGCAGCTGCGCGCCGCCGGGCTCTCGCTCTCGATCGTCTCGAACATCGACGATGACTACCTCGATCCGATGGTGCCCGCCTGCGGGCTCGACGCGGTGCTGCACCACTGGTCGAGCTCCGAGGAGGCGCAGTCATGCAAGCCCGATGCGCGCTTCTTCGAATATTCGCTCGAAAAGGCGGGGGTCGAAGCAAAAAACGTGCTCTTCGTCGGCGACTCCCCGGAGCACGACATCGCCGGGGCTACGGCCCTCGGGATGACCACCGCGCTGATTCGCGACGCCGGAAGTCCCGCGGCCGAGGGCGGGCCGGAACCGGATCACCGCATCTCCGAACTCTCGGAGTTGCTCGCGATCATGGGCGTACCCGAAACGGGCAGCGCCTAGAGAAACGCGGCAATAGGCACCCGACAGCCGGGAGATCGAAGTGGGCCAGAAGCGAGGTGGCGGAGATTCGAGCGCAGCCCGCCGCGAATGCGACATTGCACGGTGGCACGGTGAGGCCGATGTCATCGTCGTGGGTTTTGGCGCGGCGGGTGCCTGCGCGGCGATTGAGGCGGCCGAGGCCGGCGCAGACGTTCTCGTCCTGGAGCGTGCCAGCGGCGGCGGCGGCACCTCGGCGATGTCCACCGGGCAGATCTACCTCGGTGGAGGAACGCGCATCCAAAAAGTCTGCGGCTTCGAAGATTCCGCAGACGCCATGTACGACTATCTCCTCGCCTCCAGCGGCCCCGGCCCGGACGCGGAAAAGCTCCGCCTCTTTTGCGACAACAGCGTCAGGCACTTCGATTGGCTCGAGGCAAAGGGCGTCCCCTTCAAGGAATCCTTCTACGGCGAGGGCTCCTACACCCCCACCGACGACTGTCTCTCCTACTCGGGTAGCGAACTCGCGCACCCTTACCCCGACGTCGCGCCCCCTGCACCACGCGGCCACACCGTGCAACAGCTGGGCATCGAAGCCGGTGTGCAGTTGATGCAGAGCCTGATCGCGGCCGTCGAAACCACGCCGGCACGGATCGCCCCAGATCACCACTGCGAGGCGCTGGTTCGAGACGAGGCAGACCGCGTCGTCGGAGTCTTCACCCGGCACTTCGGCGAGGAGCGTTGCTACCGTGCCCGCGGCGGCGTGATTCTCTGCGCCGGGGGCTTTATTCGCAGCCGCGAAATGGTCGAACGCCACGCTCCCTGGCTCGCCCGCGTGCGCTGGGCCATGGGCACCGACGGCGACGACGGCCGCGGGATTCGCATGGGCACCGCCGCGGGGGGCGAAGCGATCCGCATGCACACGGGCTGCATCGTGCTGCCCTTTACGGTGCCCAAGGGCCTACTGCGTGGCCTGATGGTGAACCGCAGCGGCCAGCGATTCATCAACGAGGATGCCTACCAGACGGTGGTGGGCGAAGCGGCGTTGCTGCACCAGCAGGGTGAGGTCTACCTCGTGGTCGACGACGCCATCTTCGAAACACCGATGCCCCCTGTCGAGATCAGAGCCGTGGGCGAAAGCATCGAAGAACTCGAGCGCGAACTCGAAATGCCTGAAGGCAACCTGCAGCACACCGTGGCGAGCTACAACGCAGGCGCCGAACACGGCGTCGACCCCAGTTTCCACAAGGCGAAAGAACACCTGCAGCCGCTCGGCACCCCGCCCTACGCGGCTCTGGATTACCGCGTCGAGCATTCGCTGTGGTCGGTTTTCACACTCGGCGGGCTACACACCGACACCGACGGGCGCGTACTGTCACCCGAGAACGCTCCAATCCCCGGGCTCTTTGCCGCCGGTCGCACCACCTCGGGCCTCGCCGCCCAGGGTTATTCGTCGGGTCTTTCGATCGCCGACGCCACCTTCTTCGGTCGTCGCGCCGGGCGGACCGCCGCCGCACTCGCGCGCTAGTTCGCCTCCGGTTCGCGCCCCAACAGCCGGTCGGTCAAGCTCCGCTTTCCACGCGCAACCTCGCCGCTGGCGAAGTGCAGGATCAGGCTCAGCTGGATGCGCTGGTCGTAACCGCTGCGGCCGTCGACGGTGCCGCGCCAGCCAAAGAGGTACTCGACACCGATATCCAGCGGTGGAATCGGGCTGTAGACGAGATTCGCCGAGGCATAGTGCGCCTTCCGGTAGATCCCGTTCGGGTTTGCTGCGGAGAGCGCGCGCAGATCCGAATCGCCGAGGTGCACGTAGCTGTAGGTGAAGGTCGAGCGCAGCGGAGCCGTCCACCAATACTGGATCCCGATCCAGGCCCCGAACCCCGAAAAGAGATCGAGATCGCCGCTCGGAGAAACCCAGCCGTCGACATCGAGTCCGCCGGTATCGTTGAAGTAGCGACCGAGCCCCTTTCCATAGAGAACACCGAACTGCAGGTAGGGAAAGGGATCGACCTCGATATTCCCGGTGAGTTGGAGTCCCCAGCCGTTTGCCGAGGCGTCGACACCCGCGCCGCGCGCCTCGAAGCGCCGGTAGATCCCCGCGACCCAGACGCTCGAACGCTCCCGGCGCCAGCGAAGGTTCGCGACGATGTCGGGAACATCGTCACGCGAAGAGACACCCACCGGAAGCGTGAGCTGCGGGTCGGCCTCCTCGGCCGCCACCACGAACTCGAACTCCTTCGCAAGCGAATATTCGCGCAACGGCCCTACCGCGAGGGGCTGGGTCCAGCGCACCAGCGGTTGCCACACCTCGGGGATCGCGTTCGGTCCCTGGTAGTCGAGAGTGCTGGGGATCGATTCGACGTTGAGGAAGGTGGTCCATGATTGCCCGACGCGGAGGGGGCCGAGGGTCGCGTATAACTGGCGCAGCTGGAACGCCGGGCGACCGCTCAGGGTGCGAATGAAGTCGAAATCGAGGAGCCCACCGGCTTTACCGAGGGGCGTCGTCGTGCCAACACCGATCTCGAGGCGCGACGAATTGGCGGTAAAGCCCCAACGCCCACGGTTCCTGGCCGCGAGCGACCCCTTCGGTGGAATCTGCGCCGGCAGGAACTCGTTCGGGAAGCCCACCCCGAGGCCGTTCGCCTCGAAGTCGTGTAGCCCTTCGAGCTTGATGTAGCCGAGCAGGTGGAGCTCGAGTTCGTGGCTTCCCACGCGGAAGCGCTCGGGCACGATCACCCACGGCTCGGGGATCACCAGCCGCCCCGAAGCCGGGCCTAGCTTGCGGCGTTGCGGGCCCGGTTTATCCTCGAAGACGGCGGTGTCGCGGTCGAAGACGCGCTCGCCGGGGACGTGATCCATCCCGGTGTCGGCCTCCCCGGTAGAACGCTCTTCCTTCGCGGACTCGGAAGCCGCGGGCGAGGCGGCAAGCACGACCGCCACGAAAAGTGCGACGCAAAGCATCCCCGGCACCGCGCGGCTCACAGCGGTGTGAGGTCGGCCGGAAGCTCGCTGGCGTAGCGCTCGCGGTAGAGCGCCGCCTTCTCGTTCCCCAACCGGCAGCGTTGGGCGTAGGTGAAGCAGCCGAGCGCGAGAATCACCAATAACCCGGTGTCCCAGGGGAAGACCACCAGGCCCGCGCCGCCAAAACCCCCGAGATAGGAGAGCGCCCCGATCCCCAGGCCATAGGGAATCATCCAGCGACCCTCCGCGAGATCGAGATCGCCAAGGGCACTGCGGTCGCCGACCTTGCGGGCCAAGTAGTAGAGCAGGCCGGCGAAGATCACGAGGCCCAACCGCCAGGTGGTCGCCCAGCCGCTCCAGTAGACGATCAGCGTCGCGACGATGAAGCCGAGGGGCGCCAACACCGAGACCACCGGCAGTTTGAAGCGCCGCGGCGCGTCGGGGTACTGGGAGCGCAGGGCGTAGACCGCGATCGGTCCGGCGCAAAACGAAAGCGTGATCGCCGCACTATTGAGCGCCACCGCCTCTTCGAAGGACACAAAGCTAACGACGAGTGCGCCGAAAACGAAGTTTAGAACCATGCAGCGCAGCGGAACCCCGCGACGCGAGAGCGCGTCGAAGTATCCGGGCAGCAGCCGGTTCTGGCTGAGGGCATACGCCAGCCGCGACATCGAACCCGTCGAGACCAGGCCGCCGCCGAAAGGGGCGATCACCGCTCCGGCCATCAGGACCATCGAGAGCCAGCCGATGCCGAGCGCGCCGGCGAGGGCCGCCATGGGACCGAGATCGTGCCCGAAGTGCAGTTCCGACCAGCCGCCGGCGAGGTCCTTCGGCGTGAGCGCTCCGAGGAAGGCCATCTGGACCAGGGCGTAGATCGCCATCGAGAGAACGAGCGAGAGCGTGAGCGCTACCGGAAGCGTGACGTTCGGGCGTTTTACTTCGCCGGCCATATCGATGACGTGCCTGAAGCCGATCAACGCGAAGATGATGCCCCCGCCCGAGACTGCCGCGAAAATCCCCTCGACACCGAAGGGCGCGAAGCCTCCGACAGCGGCGAAGTTCGCGGGCTCGAAATGGGCGGACAGGATCACCCCGCCGACGACCACCGGGATACCGAGCTTGAACCAGGTGAGGCTGGTATTGGTACGCGCAAAGAAGGAGGCACCGACAGCATTGATTCCGACGAAAATGGCCAGAACTGCTACCGCGAAGCAGGCACCGGCGGTGGTGAGCACCGCAAGGCTCGATTCGCCGTCAAAGAGCCAGGGCCAGAAATCCGCGAGGTATTGCATCATCGCGATGGTCTCGATCGGCGCGGCGGTGTTGTAACCGATCCACGCGGACCAGCCGAGCACGTTGCTCGTGAGGTCCCCGTGGGTGAAGTGCGGAATCCGCACGATACCACCCGCGACCGGGAGGACACCGATCACTTCGGCGAAACACAGCGCCAGGACGAGCATCGATACGCCCCCGATCGCCCAGGAAACGATGGCCGCGGGACCTGCGAGCTTCGCCGCGAGCAGCGGCGCAAAGAGCCAGCCCGATCCGATGATGCCGCTGACCCCCACAAAGGTGAGCCCGAGCAGTCCAATGGATCGCTGGAGCGGCATCGCGCCCAACGCTAACCCGGTGACGCGAGGGACGCCCCCCTACAAGAGGAGGGCCTGATCGTTGCGTCAGCAGGGTTTGGTAGTGGGGTCAGCCGCGCTCTGGCAAGCGGCGCCGGTCCGAGGGGCCGCGCGCTATCCCGTCAGACTGAGCATGTTGTGGGCCCCCGCATTGCGCTCGCGGATGTCGATGCTGAGCGGGCAGCTAGTAAGGCACGGTGCAGGGCAACTGGCGCAGGCCGAGGCATTCGTTCCGAGCTTTGCATACTGCTCGATCGCAATCTTCTCCCAACCGTAGTCCTCGAAATACATCCGCTGTCGCAACACGTCGTCGATCGGAACACCTTCCGGGCAGCTGTCGAGACAGACTCCGCAGTGCGGTGCGCAATGGGTCCCGGCGATTTCCCGGTCGTAGCGCTCGAGCAGACTGGCATCGCGGCGTTCGAAAGACTGCCCCGAAGCGAAGAGAAACTCGTTGACGTGCTGGAGCTCGAAAAACGAAACCACGGCGCACGAGACATCCGGGTTCGAAAGCGCCCACTTGAGCGCGGCCTGGCTATAGGAGTCGGCGAAGGGCTGGAAATCTTCGAGCCCGCGGTGGCGGGCACCCTTCAGCGTCTTCATCGCCACCACACCCATGTCGGCCTGGCTGCGAGCGCGCTCGATGATCGCGGGAATCTGCGGCCAGATGCCGAAGTGGTAGGCCAACATCATCACATCGAAGCGGCCCGAATCGATGGCGGCGTTGGCGACCTCGACCAGCCGTGGTGTATGCGAGGAGAAGCCGAGGAAGCGGACCTTCCCCTGTTCGCGCAGGCGATCGAAGGCTTCCTGGACGTTCGGGTCGAGCAGGCGAGCCACGGTGTCGCACGAATGGATGTGCACCAGGTCGACGTAATCGGTGCCGAGCCGCGAGAGGCTGCCGTTGACCGCGTCGATATAACCCTGCACCGGTGTCCCGACGGGAAGGTGCCCCTGCGGCGTACAGAACTTCGTGGCAATGAAGAGGTCGCCCCGCACGCCGCGGATGGCGCGACCCATCGCCTCTTCGCTGCCGGCACCCGAGTAGTCAGGAGCGGTATCGAAATAGTTGACCCCGCGGTCGAGGGCCTGACGCGCGATGTTCTCGCCCTTCTCTCCCGAGATGCGCCCCGTGCCCAGCGCGATGTCGGAGACTTCCCAGCCGGTGCGTCCGAGCCGACGGTGCGCCATCACCCGGCTCCCTTCCCACGAAGCCTGGGGTTCGGGGTGGGTGTAGGTGACGTTGCCCCCGAAGATTTGCTGCAAGGGCTCGTCCCAGCCGCGACCCTGGTTGCCGACGCCCCCGAACATGCGCGCCAGGCCTGCGCCGGCCCCCATCGCAGTGGCGCCGAGCGCTGCCGCCAGCCCCGAAGCCGTACCGGCGAGAAAGGAGCGGCGCGCGAGATCGCCGGAAGCGGCGGCCTGCTTCGCGCGTACCGCGTGGCGCATCCAGGCGAAGGACAGCCCGAAAAGCAAGAGCACGATGACGGCCACCCAGACGAGCCCGGAAACGGTATTCGAAAGCGTACCGACGAGAGCTTCCGCGAAATGCTGGAAGGCCGCCCCCACCGGATAGGCCGAGGCGTTGAGGCCGATGGCCGTGTCGTAGAGCAGCGAACCGATGACGAAGTAGCCGACGACTCCGCCGACCAGCAGGCACAACCCCAGAATTGCGAGCGGACGTCGACTCATGACTCTCCCCCGGAGACCCCGCGAAGAGCGGGGTCGATTTTTCTCCTGGCCGTACCCGCATTCAACCAGAGTCGGACCGGAGCGGCAATGTGTCCTCGCCGAGGTCGCCTTCCCCCGATACGCTTCGGCAGTGCCGTCGCGATTTCGCGCATCGCGAGCCGATGGCATCCGTCGAACCAGGGGGACACCGCCTGCAATCGCTCCTCTCGACATTGCTCCCCATCGCGGTCGCCCTGCTTGTCAGCCTGCTGGCGGTTCGCGTGGCCGGCCGGCTCGGTGTACCACGGGTCACGATCTACCTGATCGTGGGGTTCGTCCTCGGTCCCCATGCGCTGGCCGGATTCGTCGCAACGAATTCGCCGGGCTCGGCGCTGCTGCTCAACGCGCAGAGCATCGAAGTCCTCGACATCGTGAGCGAGTTGGCCATCGGCTTCGTGCTCTTCGGCATCGGTGGCCAGTTCGAGTTTCGTACGCTGCGCCAGGTCGGTCCCCGGATCTGGGCGCTATCGGGAACCGAAATCGGCCTCACCGCAGGGCTCGTCGCGCTCGCGGTGGGTGTGTTCACCGGGGATTGGCGACTGGCCGTCGTCGCGCCCGCGTTGGCGGTGGCCACGGCTCCGAGCGCCACGCTCGTCACGCTGCGAGAGGTCGAATCCGAGGGACCGGCCACGCGGGCGCTGCTGCTCTGCGTGGGGCACAACAACCTGGCCGCACTGCTCGCCTTCCCGGTGCTCTTGAGCCTGGCCTTCGGGACGGGTGCCGCGCTCAGCGCGAGCGCGGGAGCGCTCGCGGCGATGGCGGTGGGCGGCCTGCTCGGACTCGGGGCGGCAGTGATCCTCGAAAGCCTCAAGGATCGACGAGACCTGGTGCTGCTCGGCCTGGCGTTGGTTCTTGCCACGCTCGGTGCGGCGCATTCGATTCCGCCCTTTGGAACGGGGCTGGCGATGCTTGGCTGCTTCAGCGCTGGGGTCGCCGTGGCCAACGCTTCGCCACAATGGCCCGCCCTCTCGCGCTACCTCGAGAACACCGTCTACCCGCTCTACGTGCTCTTTTTCATCGCCGCCGGCAGCCAGTTGCACGTCGAAGCCCTGGCCGGCATCGGACTGCTCGGCGTCGCCTTCGTCGTGGCCCGCACCCTCGGAAAGATCCTCGGAACGAGGCTTGGCCTGAAACTCGCGGGCTTCGAGGGCACGCTGCCGGGAAACCTGGGATCCGGTCTCTTGTGCCAGGCGGGCGTGGCGCTCGGATTGGTGGGCGCCCTCGAAGCCGTGGCGCCACGCGCCAGCGCGGACCTGCGCCAGGTCGTCGTCGCCTCGGTCGTTTTCTTCGAGGTGCTCGGGCCCTGGCTACTGCGCCGCACCGCGGTTCGCGCGGGCGAGGTCAAACTCGCCAAATTGCTTCCCGGGGGCGATCCCCTCGGCCCCGCCTCGCTGCGCTGGGTCTTTCTTGAAGTGCGCAGAAACCTCGGTCTCCTGGGGACCGATCGCGACCCGGCTCGCAGCGAACTCACGGTGCGACACGCCATGCACCGCCGCCCGCGCAGTGTCGCGCCCGCCGACCCCTTCGAACACGTGCTAAAGCGACTCGGCGAGAACGAGTCCGATCTGTTGCCTGTCGTCGGCGACGCGGGCCGCTTTTCTGGGGTGATCTCCTACGCAGAGGTGAAGAACGCCCTCTACGACCCATTGCTTCGCAACGTCGTGATCGCCGAAGATCTGACGATCGCCGTGGGGGAGCCGCTCGCACCCGAGGACAGCCTGGCGCACGCATTGGCTCGCATGGACCAGCGCCAACTGCAATCCTGGCCAGTCGTCGAAAATGGAATCCTACTGGGGATGGTGCGACGTTCGGACCTGTATGCGTTGATCCGAAAACGGAAGCCCTGACGGGGGAGAAAATGGACGAACTGACGATCGACACGACTTCCGGACGCTTCCGGGGGCGCGAGCGCGAGGGCACCCTGTTTTTTGGCGGACTTCCCTTTGCTGCCCCACCCGTGGGAGCGCTTCGTTTTCACCCCCCGCAGCCGTTTCCGGCGAAAGCTGGCGTGCGGGACGCGAGACGCGTCGGGCGCGCTGCCCCGCAACGACCTGGCGGCGGACTCACCTCGAACCGACCGATCCCCTTCGACGAAGACTGCCTCTTCCTCAACATCACGACCCCCGCCTGCGACGCTGCGCGGCGCCCAGTAATGGTCTGGATCCACGGCGGCGATTTTCGCACTGGGCTCGGCGGAATCCCGTGGTACGCGGGCACCCGGTTCGCGAACAGCGCCAACATCGTGGTGGTGACTGTCAACTATCGGCTCGGCGCGCTCGGCTTCACCGCGCTCGGCTCCCTCGGCGCCGAACTCAAAGACGCCGGAAACCTCGGTCTTCTCGACCAACTCGCCGCACTCGATTGGGTCTCGAAAAACATCGAACGCTTTGGCGGCGACCCCGGCTGTGTGACGATCGCCGGTGAATCGGCGGGCGCCTTCAGCGTCGGGGCCCTGCTGGCTTCGAAGCGCGCCGAGGGACTCTTCCAGCGCGCGATCCTGGAGAGCGGCGCCGGGCACAGCTGCCTCGAGGCGTCGGCGGCGGAAGTGGTCGCCCGCCGATTTTGCGAGATCCTTGCAATCGAGAACGCAGCCGATCTCGCCCGCCCGAGTGTCGAGGCAATACTCGACGCCCAGCAGCAGATCGACGCCGAGTTCTATCCGCGTGGCACGCAGCAGCCTCTCGGTGGTTCGATCGCCCCCTTCTACCCGGTGATCGATGGCCGCACGCTCTCCGAGCGCCCGATTGACGCGATCCGAAAGGGTGCCTCCGCGGGCATCCCGGTGCTGATCGGAACCAACGCCCACGAGGCAACGCTGTGGCTCGATGGCGACTTCGCCCCGGCGAGGCTCGAGGCCACCGCGAAACACTTCGGCAGCGCCCACCTCGCTGCGGTCTACCGCGAGGCCTTGCCGGGGGCCAGCGAGCGCGCACTCCAGGTCGCGATGAGTACAGACAACGGCTTCCGAATCCCCGCCCTACGCCTGGCTGAAGCAAGGGCAAACGCCCCAACCCCCACCTTCGTCTACCGCTTCGGCTGGAAATCGCGCGCCTTTGGCGGACGGCTCGGCGCCACCCACGCCCTCGAGATCCCCTTCGTCTTCGACAACCTCGACAAGGCCGGCGTCGACGCCTTTTTGGGGGAAGGCCCGCTCCCCCAGGAACTGGCGTCGAAGATGCACGCGGCCTGGGGCGCCTTTATCCGCAGCGGCGATCCGAGTTGCGAAGCCGTCGGCGACTGGCCGGCCTACACCGCCGGCGAGCGCGCGTCGATGGAATTTGGCGAAACCACCGGTGTCCTGCAGGATCCCGATGCCCCTTTCCGCGCGGCCTGGGACGGCCTGCTTTAGGGGACGGCCCCGCCTAGGCGTCGAAGCAGATGACCTGGCGCGCGACCTCACCCTTCTTCATCGCTTCGAAGGCATCGTTCACGCCATCGAGTCCGATGCGGCTCGAGATCATCTCGTCGAGCTTGAGCCGCCCGTCGAGGTAGAAGTCGACGTAGCGCGGCATATCCACGCGGAAGCGATTCGATCCCATCATCGAGCCCATGACGCGCTTTTCCTGGAGCGTGATGTCGGCGATGTGCAGGCCCACCATTTCGCCCAACGGGACGACGCCCACCAGCACTGCCGTGCCCCCGCGGCGGATCATCCCCACCGCCTGCTGCACCGTCGACGCCAGGCCGATGCACTCAAAGGCGTTATCGACTCCGCCGCCAGTCAGTTCGAGGACCTTCATCACAACGTCGTCCTCGCCCGAGTGGACGGCGTCGGTGGCACCGAGTTCGAGGGCCAGTTCGAGCTTCCACTGCTGGTTGTCCACCGCCACGATGCGCGAAGCACCGGCGATGCGGCAGCCCTGCAACGCCGCCAGACCGACGCCCCCGCAGCCGATCACCGCAGCGCTCTGACCCGGGCGCACCTTTGCGGTATTGAGCGCGGCGCCGAGACCCGTGGTGACACCACAGCCGATCAGTGCCGCGCGGTCGAGAGGCATATCGTCGCGGATCTTCACCAACGCGCGCTCGTGGGTGAGCATCTGTTCGGCGAAGGAGCTGAGGTTCGTCATCTGGAAGAGCGGCTTGTCGCCACACGAAAGGCGCGGCGTCTCCTCCATGCCACGCCCGAAATCGAGGCCGGAGCTGCAGAGGTAGGGCTTGCCCGTGAGGCAGAGTTCACAGACTCCGCAAAACGCCGAAAGGCAGCCGATCACATGGTCACCGGGCGCGAAGGCCGTGACCCCCGGGCCCACCTCTTCGACGATACCCGCCGGTTCGTGCCCCAGCACGCAGGGCGGCGGCATCGGCAGGCTGCCTTCGATGACATGCAGATCGCTATGACAGATTCCCGAGGCCGCCGTACGCACCAGCACCTCGCCTTCTCTCGGCTTGGCAATCTGGACTTCCTCGACCGCCAGGGGCTTCCCCCGCTCCCAAAGAACAACAGCCTTCATCTCGCGATTCTCCTCAAAGTTTCGATCGGTTGTGCAGCCCTTTTAGGGGATGCACACCTCGGGTAGCGGATGGCGGTAGAGCCGTGCCGCGTTTTCATGGGTGATCTTGCGGATCTCTTCGACCGGGAGGGTCCCGAGGACGTCGTCGATCACCTGCTGGGTGTCGGGCCAGGTCCCATCGCCGTGGGGATAGTCCGACTCGAAAAGGATGTTTTCGACACCGATGACTCCGCGCGTGCTGATCGTCGACGGGTCGTCGATCATGCAGAACCAGAAGTTGCGCCGCAGCGTGTCCGAGGGCGAGCAATTCTTGTCCAGCCAGCCCGTGCCGTAGCCCGAGCGACTCATCAGGTTGTCGACGCGGTCGATCAACATCGCAACCCATCCGATCCCACCTTCGGACATCGCGATCTTGAGCGTCGGGTAGCGAACCGCCCAGCCACTCCACAGCCACTCGGCGCAGGCCGAGAGCGCCATCGGTCCAAAGAGCGTGGCGCCGAGTTCGAGCATCGGCGCGCCGGCCGGCATCTCTGCGAAGCCCGAAGAACCCACGTGCAGGTTGAGAACGGTTTCCGTCTCGGCACAAGCGCGGATAATCGGCTCCCAGTAGTCATCGAAGACCGAGGGATAGCCGATGCGGTGCGGCTGCTCGGGCATCGTCACCGCGGTAAAACCGCGCTTTGCGTTGCGCCGAATTTCTTCGGCGCCCTTTTCGGGATCCGCCAGGTAGGTGATGCCGAGGGGCACGATCCGATCGGGGTAGGCCTGATGCCACTCCTCGAAGAGCCAGTCGTTCCAGGCGCGAACACAGGCGAGCCCCAGTTCGCGATCCTTCGTCTCCGAGAAGAGCGTGCCGCCGAAGCCGGTCACACCGGAAGGGAAATTCACCGACGCCCAAATGCCGCCGATGTCCATGTCCTTGATGCGATCTTCGATCTTGAAGCAACCCGGGCGGATCTCGTCGAAGCGCGCGGGCTCGACCCGGTGGTCTTCGCGGGGCCGACCCGCCACGCACATGAAGCCGACCTGGAAGTAGGGCTTCCCCTCGAATTGCCAGACCTCGTGGCCTTCGGCGGTTTCGACCACACGCGGTGCGCGCTCCTGGAGTTTCGCCGGAAGCCGGCCCTCGAAGGTATGAGGCGGCTCGACGAGGTGGTCATCAACCGAGATGAAGGTGTACTTCACCTCCCGGGGCTCGGGGTCGGGAAGCAGCGGGCGGGTGACGGGGCGCTTGATCCCGAGCTTGACGACCTCAACCATACCGGGGGGGCTCCTCGTGCAGCGCCGACGGGCATCGGCACGCGGAAGGAACCCTACCGCCTGTCAGCGGGCGTTCCAAGCCCCGTGGGGCTTCGGGATGCAAGCGCACACACTCCTGCGGCATCATCCCCTCATCCCCCGGGCCGTACCCGACCGGGCGACCTCCTGTCGAGGCCCCCGAAAACCTGCTGATCGTGAACATGTTCGACGACGAAGCCAGACTCTCTGCTCTTTTCGACGTACTTCCCGAATCGCTGGTGGTCGTCGAACCCGGCGGTGCCTTCTCGTTCGCGAGCCCGGGTCCCGGCTTCACTCCGGGTGCAAACCTGGCCGAGTTGATCGCCGGTATCCATATCGACGACCGCCCGAAGATCCAGGCGCTCGTCGAAAAATGCTTCGCTTCGCCGGGTTCCTACGAAGAAAGCTTCCGCACCCCGGGCGGTGACGCCGCCTGGCTCTGGCAGGAGTGCAGCGCCGCGAGCCAGCTCGGACCCGACGGAACGCGGCGAGCGCTGCTGCTCTGTCGCGACGTCTCAAGCCGCATCGCGGCGGAAGACGTCCGGCGAGAGGAAGAGGAGCTCTACCGGGAACTCGCCGAGAACGCGACCGACTTGATCATCGAAGTCGACGACACCGGTCGCATCCTCTACATCAGCCCAAACGCGACGAAGCTGGTCGGCGTGGCACCCGAGGAGATCATCGGAAACGCGATCTCGGTCTTCCAGGGAAGTTTCGATTCGGGGGAAATGTCCGCCTCACCCGAATCGGAGGCGGGGGTCTTCGAAGCCCTCCAGGAAACCCTCGCACTCGGCGGAACCGGGAACTTTCTCCGCTACCGGTTCCATCATCCCGACGGCGAGGAACGCTGGTTCGAGATGCGGGCGCGTAGCTTCACCCGCAGCGACGGAGCGATTCGCGTCGTCGTCATCTCGCGCGACGTGACCGAACGCATCCGCGCCGAGGCGGACCTTAAAAAGAGCGAAGAGCGCTATCGCATCGTTTCAACCATCAGCAAGGACGTGATCTCCGAGATCCTTCCCGATGGCACACTCGGCTACGTGAGCCCGACCTGCGAAGAAGTGACCGGCTACTCGCCGGAAGCCCTGGTCGGCACCGATCCCCTAGGACTCGTCCACCCGGATGATGCCGAAATAAACCGGAACCTGATCTCCGGGATCAGCGCGCCCGGAGAACGAACGGTGGTCTTCCCGCCCTTCCGAAGCAGACACGCCGATGGCAGTTGGCGCTGGTACGAGGGAACCGGCCTCACCTACGAGCTGGTGCCGGGGAGCATGCGCATGCTCATCGTGAGCCGCGACATCACACCGCGCCGAGATCAGGAAGAGCGCGGAGCGAAGCTCGAAGAACAGGTGCGGCAGGCCCAGAAGCTCGAAGGGCTCGGCGTGATGGCCGGTGGAATCGCCCACGACTTCAACAATTTCCTGACCCCCATCCTCGGGGAAGCCGGCCTGGCCCTCGATGATCTCCCCGAAGGCTCGGCCATTCGTCCGCGGCTCGAAAAGATCCAGGCCGCGGCCAGGCGAGCCGCGCTGCTCACGAGCCAGATGCTCGCCTACGCCGGGAAGAAGACGCTTGCGATGTCTTCGATCGATCTCTCGAACCTCGTCTCCGAAATGGCGCAGCTGATGTCGAGCGGCATCTCGAAGAAGGTCTATGTCGACCAGACCCTGCCGGAGGGTCTCCCGCTGATCGAAGGGGACCCGGCTCAGCTGACCCAGGTGGTGATGAACCTGATCACCAACGCGGCCGAGGCCGTGGGCGACCAGGAGGGAGCCATCGCGATCCGGACCGGCGTGACCCAGCCGGATCAACTCGATCCCCAGAAGCTGGTGCTCCTCGAAGGAGAGCTTCCCGAAGGTTCCTACGTCTACGTCGAAGTCCGCGATACCGGCGTCGGCATGAGCCGCGCCACCCAGGCGAGGATCTTCGACCCCTTCTTTACCACCAAATTCGCAGGGCGTGGCCTTGGCCTTGCGGCGGTGGTGGGCATCGTGCGCGGCCACCGCGGAGCGATCGAGATCGATTCCCAGGCCGGTCGCGGCACCCGCTTCCGAGTCGTCTTCCCCGCGCTTACACCCGCAGCCGAAAAACCCGCCGCGTCGGCGAAGGGCAACAAAGGGTGGAAGGGCGATGCCACCGTGCTGGTGGTGGACGACGAGGAGAGCGTGGTCGAACTGGCGCGCGAAACCCTGATTCGTTGCGGACTCAATGTCCTCACCGCCGCCGACGGGCGAGAGGGTGTCGCCGTCTTTTCCGCCAACTCCGATTCGATCGACCTCGTCGTGCTCGACCGCACCATGCCGGGGCTCTCCGGAGAAGAAGTGGCCGCGGAACTAAAGCGCATTCGGCCCGACGTACGGATCGTGCTCGCCAGCGGCTACTCCGCAGAGCGAAGCGGCGCCGAAAAACTCGGCATCGCCCACTTTCTCCAGAAGCCCTTCCTGCCCGAGGACCTCGTCGCCAAGGTCCGCGACGCCCTCGCCTAGCGGGACGCGAGTTCGCGCTGGCGCTTGAATTCGATGCGCGCGATCGTGCGGCGGTGCACCTCGTCGGGGCCGTCGGCCAGGCGTAGGGTTCGCATCCCTGCGTAGGTCTTCGCCAGACCGAAATCGCTGGTGACACCCGCCCCGCCGTGGGCCTGGATCGCGTCGTCGATGATCCGCAGCGCCATCAACGGCGCGTTCACCTTGATCATGGAGATCTCGGCGCGCGCCACCTTGTTGCCGACGGTGTCCATCAGGTAGGCCGTCTTCAGCGTGAGAAGCCGCGCGCACTCGATATCGATGCGCGCGTTGGCGATGCGCTCCTCCCAGACCGAGTGCTCGTAGAGCTTCTTGCCAAAGGCCTCGCGGCTCATCAGCCGGGCGCACATCTTCTCGAGCGCACGCTCAGCCACGCCGATCACCCGCATACAGTGGTGTATGCGCCCGGGGCCGAGTCTCCCCTGGGCGATCTCGAAGCCGCGTCCCTCCCCGAGCAGGATGTTCGCCACCGGGACGCGAACGTCCTCGAAGAGCACCTCGCCGTGGCCGTGAGGGGCGTCGTCGTAGCCGAAGACCGGAAGATGGCGTTCGATGACCACGCCCTTCGTGTGCCGCGGCACCAGCACCATGCTCTGCTGCTGGTGAATCGCATTGTCCGGGTTGGTGCGCCCCATCACCACGAGGATCTCGCAGCGATGGTCCATGATCCCCGAAGTCCACCACTTGCGGCCGTTGATCACATAGTCGTCGCCGTCGCGGCGGATCGCGGTCTGGATGTTGGTGGCGTCCGAAGAAGCCACCGCCGGTTCGGTCATGGCAAAGGCCGAGCGGATCTTCCCGTCGAGGAGCGGGTCGAGCCACTCCTTCTTCTGCTCTTCGGTCCCGTAGCGTTCGATGGTCTCCATGTTGCCGGTATCCGGCGCGGAACAGTTGAAGACCTCCGAGGCAAAGCCCACGCGGCCCATCACCTCGCAGAGCGGCGCGTACTCGAGATTGGAAAAGCCGGGGCCCCGATCGCTGTGGGGCAGGAAGAGGTTCCAGAGCCCGGCCTCGCGCGCCTTCTCCTTCAACTCTGCCATCAGCGGCGGCGTCTCCCAGCGGTCTTCGAGAGCGTCGTGCTGACGGTAATAGGCCTCTTCGTTGGGGACGATGTGCTCGTCCATGAAGCCCTGCAGACGGTCAAGGGCCAGCTTCGTCTTGTCGTTGTATTCGAAGTCCATGGTTAGAGGACCGTCTCGGCTACGAGCTCGAGCGCTTCCACTTGACCCGTACCGATCAGCATCGTGTCGACATGACGCTGCGCGCCGGCTTCCTTCCAGACCGAGAGGCGATCACGGATGTAATCTGCCGAGCCCACCAGGTGCACGTCGTCCACCAACTCGTCGGGGACCGCGGCCACCGCCTCGGCTCTTTTGCCGTCGAGGAAAAGATCCTGGATCTTGACCGCGGCCTCTTCGTAGCCCATGCGCTTCGCGTAGTCGTTGTAGAAATTCTTGTCGCGCGCCCCCATGCCGCCGATGTAGAGAGCGAGTTGCATCTTGACCGGCATCCGCGCCTTCTCGGGTTCGTCGGAGATGATGACACTCACGCCCGGGCACACCGCGAAATCGTCGAGGCTCTTTCCGCCTCCGGCCTTGGCGAAGCCGGCTTCGAGATGCGGCCGCTGGAGTTCGTCGAATTTCAAAGGGTCCATCATCATCGGGAAGACGCCGTCGGCCACCTCCCCCGCACAGCGAAGCCCCGCCGGAGAAATCGAGGCGGTGTAGATCGGCAGCGCCGGATTGCCGTGGAGAATGCTCTTCAGCGGCTTGCCAAGGCCCGTCGCCCCTTCGCCCGTGCAGGGGATCTGGTAGTGGAAGCCCTCGTGCTCGAGCGGCGCCTCTCGGGCGAGGATCTTGCGGATGATTTCGATGTATTCCTTGGTGCGCGTCAGCGGGCGACCGTAGGGAACGCCGTGCCAGCCTTCGGCCACCTGCGGGCCCGACGGCCCGAGCCCGAGGATGAAGCGCCCGCCGCTCAACTGATCGAGGGTCATGGCGGTCATCGCGGTCATCGCCGGGGAACGCGCGGGCATCTGCATGATCGCCGTGCCGATGCGGATCGTCTTGGTCTGGGCCGCCACCCAGGTGGCGGTGGTCACCGCATCGTTGCCGTAGGCCTCGGCGGTCCAGGCCGAATCGAAGCCGAGGGACTCGGCGTGCAGGATCGTCTTCATGTCGATACGAACCGTCTGGCCAAAGCCGACAGCCATCAGACCAAGCTTCATGGGGGGCTCTCCTGTATGTTCCGAAACGGCTCGCGGCCGGGCGCCGTTTTGGGGAACGGTTGCCCCACTCGGCGCGCTTCGAGCCGGACTCGTCTCGGGTGCGCGGCCGAAGCATATCGCAGATCGCGCAGCCGAATTTTCCGGAGACGCCGTGCCTGAAACACGGAGCCACGAAACGAACGGCCTGTCGGGCGCCCTCGCCGCGGCGAAACGGCACCCGATCATGACCGCCACCGTCGTCGTCGGGCTGCTGGGCGGGGCCGTGCTCGGCGGTCTCTACCTCGACCCCGAATGGTCGCTGCTGCGGCGGGTCGCGGCGGGAACCCTTGCCGGTGGCGGCGCCGGGTTCTTCATCGTCGCGACGAAACTGATCGGCTAGGCGATCGGCCCTCGGTCGGAGTCTTCCGCCTCGACTTCGCGAAACCGCTTCCGCAGCCACAGAACCAGGCCGCCCACGAGCAGCAGGGGCAGCAGCGTCATCCCGGCGGTAGAGACGATGAAGGCGGTGCGGGTCTCGTCCTCGCGCCCGGCGCTGCACACCGCGCAGGCTTCTGCGAAGCCCGGAACCAACACGAGCCCCAGGGTCAAGACCACGAGTGCCAGCGGCAGGAGTCTGGAGGCTTTCACAGGTAGACCACTGCGTAGATCAGGGGCCACAGGCCCACGACGAAGTACCACAACACCTCCACCGCGAACAACTGGTTCTTCGCGCGCCAGCCCGCTCGCAAGCGTGAGTAGGTGTATACCATGAACCCCAGCGCGGCGATGGCGTGGATCGCGTGCATGCCGACGATCAGGTAGAAGAACGAGCCGAGGGAGCTCGACGTCAGGGTCAGCCCCTCGTGGATCAACTGCACCCATTCGTAGCCCTGGAACAGAACGAAGAACGAACCCAGGAGCACGGCTGCGAGCAGCGCCTTCTCGGCCCCCTCCTTATGCGACTGGATGCGCCGGTGTGCGAGGTAGAGGGCAACACCGCTGAGGAGCAGCACCACGGTATTGGCGGCAGTCGCCTCGATCGGCAAGCGGGGCTGGCCGGGCGGCGGCCAGATCGGCGCCGATGCCTTGATGATCAAGAAGCCACTGATCATCCCGCCGAAGAGGATCGTCTCGGTGGTGACAAAGAGCAGCATCCCGAGCACCCCGTTGGGGATGATCGGCATGCGCCGCGCTTCGGCGACTACGCGGAGAGATTCGCTGCGTCGGTCGGCGGCCAAAGAGTGACCCCCTCTCGTGTTCGAGGGACGAGTGTGGGCGAAAAAAAGACGGGCGCGGGTGCGGCTACTCGGGCTGTCCCAGCCAGCTCGGCTTCACCCACTGGGTGCCTTCGGCGTTCATCACGTCGGGGGCGACCGCGGCGAAGAAGAGCAGCATGAAGACCAGCGACGTCATCACGATATAGCCGACGAAACGCGGTTCCAGCGTGATGTGCATGAAGTGCTTCGCCACCATCCAGGCCTTGACGCAGGCGATCCCGAAGGCCGTCACCATCGTGAGCCAGAAGATCTCGAGAAAAGGCCCTGCCACACTGACGGCGAGCAACCCCACCAACCAGGCCCAGATCTTCACGTAGTTGGTTTCAACGTGCCCTTCCCCGTGGCCATCGCCGGTTTCTGAAATCGCTTGGCTTTGTTCAGACATGGTGACCCTATTTCGCGATGTAGAGGAGCGGGAAGAGGAAGATCCAGACGAGATCGACAAAGTGCCAGTAGATCCCGATCAGCTCGACGCGGTGGAGTTCCCGGTTCTTCGCCGCGGCCACCGCAACGATCCCCATGATGATGGCACCGGCGATCACGTGGGCCGCGTGCAGACCCGCCGCGGTGTAGTAGAACGACCAGAAGGTGCTCGACGTGATCGTGTAACCCAACTCAATTTCGTGGGCCCACTCGAAGCCCTTCACCGTCACGAAGGTCACGGCGCCGAGGATCGTGAGCCAGAGCAGCTTCGCCGCCTTTGGCCCGTTGCCCTCGCTGGCGGCCTTGTGGGCCAGCACCGCCGACAAGCTCGACGAGAGGAGCACGAGGGTGTTGAAGGCGCCTATCCAGGTGTTGGTGTGCGCGGCCTGCTCGCCCCAATCCGAATGGGCGAGGCGGTGCATGATGTAAGACGCCAGGAGACCGCCAAAGATCACGATCTCCGACACCACCACCCACCAGACCGCGAGCTTGCCGGTGGGCATCCCCGCGGCGGAGCGTGTGGTTGCAATCGGTCGGTCTGACATCGCTCGGTTCGACTCCGGTTCTGGACCCGTTCGGGTCGTGGGTTTCAGTCTGGGGCGTTTCCAGCTGGCTGTTCGGGCGGCTCGCTCTAGGTGGGCTCGTTCTGGGGCCAGTAATCCTTCTCACGTCCGGGGACGCTGTACTCGTAGGGGCCGCGGTAGACGGTCGGCATTTCCGAGGGCGGCCAGTTGCCATGGGGCGGCGGCGACTCGGTCGTCCACTCGAGCGAGTTCGCCTTCCACGGGTTCTTCTCAGCCTTCGGGCCGCGAATCATGCCGTTGACGAAGTTGATGAGGAACACCAACTGGAAGGCCAGCATCACCAGCAGCGACATCGTGGCGAAGACCCGCATGTCCTGCATCCCGGGAGTCATCAACTCGGGGAAGTGGCTGTAGTCGTAGATCCGACGGTGCTGCCCTGCCGTACCCAGCACGAAGAGCGGGATGAAGATCATGTTGAAGGGAATGATCGTCCCCCAGAAATGCACCTTGCCCCAGAAGTCGCTCATCATCTTTCCGAACATCTTCGGGAACCAGTAGGTCACCCCCATATAGAACCCGATAATGGCGATTGGGAAGAAGGTGTAATGGAAGTGCGCGAGCACGAAGTAGGTGTCGTGGAAGTAGACATCCGCACCACTCGCCCCCAGGAAAATCCCGGTCACGCCGCCGATCAGGAACTCGGCGATGAACGAAAGCGCCCAGAGCATCGGCGTGGTGAGCGAGATCCGGCCGCCGTAGAGCGTGGCGATGTAAACGAACATCAGCTCGGCGATGGGGATCGAGATGAGCAGCGTCGTCACCGTGAAGATGTTCGCCATCCGCGGGTCGATCCCCGAGATGAACTGGTGGTGCGCCCAGACAGTGAAGCTCAGCACTCCCGTCCCGAAGACGGTGTAGAGCACCGTGCGGTAGGCGAAGAGCTTCTTGCGGGCAAAGGTGGTGATGATGTCGGCCACCATGCCCAGCGGCGGCAAGAACACCACGTAGACCTCGGGGTGTCCGAAGAACCAGAAGAGGTGCTGCCAGAGCACCGGGTCTCCGCCGCGGGTCGGATCGTAGAAGGCGGTGCCGAGGTTCTGGTCGAAGAGCAACATGATGGCGCCGGCGAGCAGCGGGCCCACCGAGGCCATGAAGAGCACGCTGGCGATGACGATCATCCAGACCACGATGGGGATGTCGTTCATCTTCATGCCCGGCGCGCGCGAGTTCATCGTGGTGGTGATGAAGTTGATGCCGCCCAGCAGGAAGGCCACGAACTCGAGGCCCACGGCCCCGATCCATAAGCTCGAGCCCAATGGTGTGAGATTATATTGTGGTTCGGATGAGAGTGGTGGGTAGGCCACCCACGAGCCGCCGAAGCCACCTCCTTCGACAAAGAACGAGGAGATCAGCACGAGCGCCGAGAGCAGGAAGATCTGGTACGAGAGGCGATTGATCTTCGGGAAGACCATGTCGTCGCAGCCGATCATCAGCGGGATCACCAGGTTGCCAAAGGCCGCCAGGATGATCGGCATCGCGACCCAGAAGATCATGATGGTGCCGTGGTTGGTGATCAGCGAGTTGTACTCACCCGGCGACACCACGCCGAAGAACGGGATGTCCATGCCCGGGAAGGCCAACTGCATCCGGAAGGCGTAGGCGAAGAAACCGCCGATCAACGCCATCGCGATGCCGGTGAAGAGGTACTGCTTCGCGATCATCTTGTGATCGGTCGAAAACAGGTACTTGCTGGCGAAGCTCTGCTCGTGGTGCCCGTGCTCGTCGTGAGCGAGTTCCGGGGTCGCCGGAATCGATTCCGCCATCGTTACTCCCCTCCGGCGTGAGGCGTCGCTGCCGACGCGAGAGACATCGTGGAATTTTCAGCCACCCAGGAAGCGTAGTCCGCGGCGTTCTTTACGTGGACCGTGCCGCCCATGAGGGCGTGCCCCACGCCGCAGAGTTCGGCGCATTGGATGTCGAAGCTGCCCGTCAGCGTCGGCTCGAACCAGCCGGTGATCAAGCGGCCGGGGATCGCGTCCTGCTTCAGGCGCCACACCGGCACCGAGAAGTCGTGGATCACGTCCAGCGACTCGAGCTTGTAGTGGTAGAGGGTGTCGACCTGCACGGTCAGCTCGTTGATCGTGGTGATGTCGTCGGCCGTGCCGATTTCGCCATCGGCACCTTCGTGGACGAAGGTCCAGGCCCACTGCTGACTGATAATCCGGACCTCGGCCTGGGCCGGCGGCAGATCCTGCTTGATGTCGTACCAGACCCAAATCGCCCCCACGAGAATGAAGATGTCGCAGACCAGCACCAGAACGTGGGGGATGGTGATCCAGCGCTTCTGGCTCTTCTCTTCACCGCTGATGTACTGGCCGGGGACGCCTTCCTTCTTCCGGAATCGGAAGATCAGCCAGAAGAAAACGACTTCGCACAAGACGAACCAGAACCCGACGATCCAGAGGATCATGTTCACGAGGAGGTCGATTTCTCCGGCGTAGCTGGAGCCTGCCGGAACAAGGCTTTCGATCATCTAGCGGTCCTCAGAGAATGAAGAGGAAAACGCAGGCGATAAAGGTCCCGATGCCCACCATCGAGACGAGAAAAATCCGCCGTGCCAGGTCTTCGGAGCTGTATTCCTTGCCCATCGTGTCCTCAGTTTCCGTTCTGCGTCGCGGGCTTCAGGGTGACGATGTGGGCGACCACGTCGCGGATCGCCTGGTCGTTCGCAAGCATGTTCGACATGCCCCGCATCAGCACCGCGGGGCCGTTTAGCGGGTTCGAGCCGCGAATGCCCTGCTTGTATTCCTGCAGTTCGGTCACCAGATACCAGTCGCTGGTGCCGGCCAGGCGGGGCGCGTTCAAGAGCTGCTTTCCCTCGCCGGCGGCGCCATGGCACTGCTGGCAAGTGGCGTAGAGCGCCGCTCCCTTCACAGCGTCTCCGCCGGTCACCTCGGGAGCCGGAAACACCTCGGGAAGGCTCGCGATGTAGGCCGAGACGGCCTCGATCTTCTCGGCGTCCGTGCCGCCGTAGTCCGACGTGAGCGAGCGCGCCATCGGGTACATGCGCAGGCCGCCCTTGTCATCGGCGTGCAGGCCCCGGGTCCCCGCCTTGAAGTTCTCGAGCTGCGACGTCACGTACCACTCGTCCATGCCGGCGATCGAGGGCGCGAGATAGAACGAACGGCCCCCGCCGTCCGCACCGTGGCACTGGGCACATTGTTCGTAGAGTTCTTTGCCGACCTCGAGATCGGCCGCACCCGACACGACGGCGAGCGCGAAACTGGCAACGACGCAGCACACAATGGTGGTCCAACGCGTCGCGCGATTCCGGCCAGATTGCATGTGGGTCCCTGTGGTTTCCGCGCCGCGCAAGGTACGCGGGTCGAGAGGCGGTCTCGCCATGCCCAACTCGGGCCTGGTCCGCCTCGATGTGCCCGATCCCGCAACAGAAACCGCAACTCCGGGGATCCGACCGCTGCGTGGAGTAGCCAACTCCAGCCGCATTCTCAAGCGAGACGCGCCCCACCGAGAGCCCATGCAACCCGTTGTTGCAGCAGCCCCTGCGGGAAGCGGGCAACAGCCGGCCTCGCCCGACCGGGGGCGGCGGCTAGGCCCGGGGCAGAACGTAGAGAATGAGGTAGATGAGGACGCCGGTGACCGAAACGTACATCCAGACCGGCCAGCCGATGACCGCCAGGCGTCGGTGTTTCGCGATGCGCCCGCGCAGGCCCAGGGTGATCAGTGCGATCGCGAAGAAGGGGACCGTCATGGCCAGCAGCACGTGGCTCGCGAGCAGGAGCAGGTAGGCCGCCTTCAGCACGCCCGTGACTTCGAGGGTGACGTGGTGGAAACCCTCCTGCCACTTATGCAGCAGGTAGCAGGCCAGAAAAGCGCTGGAGACGACGAACGCCGCGATCATCGTGCGCTGGTGGGCCAGGATCCGGTGCCGGCGAGCCAGCCATCGCCCCCAAGCCAGCAACAAGATGGCCGTCGTGTTCAGCAGGGCGTTCAGGGTCGGCAGGAAGGGGACGTCCATCAAGCGAACCCTACCCCGCCTGCGGGCTCGCCGTCCATCTCAACGGCGCGCGCGGGCAACCCCCGGGCGACCAACGAAACCAGAACGAAAAGCCCTGCCGCTAGAAAGAATGGGTAGGAGACCGACTGGTCGAAGAGCCAACCGGCCAGCGCCGGGCCAAAGACCCGCGCCAGCGCTCCGCTCGATTGAAAGGTGCCCATCGCCAGACCACGGCTCGTGGCGGTGGCGGTGGTGGAGGTGAGGGCCATCATCGAGGGCTGCACCACGGCGCGCCCGATCGCTCCAAGAGCCAGCGCGCCGAGGAGGGCCGTCAGTGCCGACGTCAGCGGCACCCACACAAAGGCGACCGCGCAGACGAGCGTGCCGCTCGCCACGAGTTTGCGCTCGCCATAGCGCGCAGCCAACCGCTTCATGCCGCCTCCCTGGACAGCGCCCATCACGACTGCCATGGCCACGAAGATGAAGGCCACCTGACTCAGGTCGTAGTCGAAGCGTTCGATCATGAAGAAGGCGAAGGTCGCCTCCAATTGCGTGACGCCCACCGAAAAGATCAGCCAGGCGAGACACAGCCGCCTCATGCCGGGCTCGCGCAGCACCGCCAACCGACCGCCCGAAGCCCCGCTCGCAGGCGCCGCGCCGCCATCGGGTCGGAAGGCACCCCCGCCCGCCAACGCGCGCTCGGGTTCTTTCAGTGCGAAGAAGCCCCAGACCAGGTTGATCCCAGCGAGCCCCGCTGCCACCAGAATCGGAAGCGCCGCGGCCCGGGAGGGGAAGAGCGATTCGCCGAGCGGATGCAGCAGACCGGCGAGCGCCGGACCCAGCACGAAACCGATGCCAAAACAGGCTCCGAGCAGGCCCATGAAGCGCGTGCGCTCCTCGGCAGAGGTCGCGTCAGCGATATACGCCGATGCCACGCCAATGTTGGCCGCAAAGGCACCCGCCACGAACCGGGCCACGAAGATCGCCGGGAGTGTTTCCGCCAGACCGAGCCAGAGCAGCGACGCTCCCATCCCGGCGACACAAAAAAGAATCACCGGTCGGCGCCCATAACGATCCGAGAGCTTGCCCCAGAGCGGTGCAAATAAGAATTGCGCCGCCGCGTAGATCGAGAGAATGCCGCCGAGCAGCGTGGCACTGGCGCCCAGTTCTTCGGCGTAGAAGGGCAGCGCCAGCATCACGATGCCGAAGCCGATCAGGTCGAGGATGACGACGCTGAACAGAACCCAGAGTGCCGACCGGCTCGCACGGCTGCGGGGGGGCGAAATGACGGACCTCCAATCGAAGGCTCCGGCTTCCTGGGCACGCAGCGGCGCAGCGCGCGAGGGCGCTGGCGCAAAGGCCTAGAGAGTCCGGAAGACGATCTCCAGGTTGATCGCGAGGAAGATCGCAAAGAGCCAGCCGAGCGAAGCCCGAAATACCCAGCGCGCGGCGTCATCGCTCGCTTGAAACAGCAGGTGGATCGCAGAACCGATAAACCCGAAGGTCGCCAGCAGGGCGACCCCCACGTAGACCGGCCCCGCAAAGCCCGCGAAATACGGAATCAGGCTCACCGGAATCAACGCCAGCGACAGCACGACGATCCAGCGGCGCGTCGCAGCGTCACCGATCGCGGTGGGAAGCATCACGACCCCCGCCGCCTCGTACTCCGCCTTGCGGTAGAGCGCGATGGCGAAGACATGCGGCGGCTGCCAGGCGAAGACGATCGCGAAGAGCGAAAAACCCGCCAGCCCCACGCTTCCATTGATGGTCGCGTCCGCCAGGATCGGCGCAGTCGCTCCGGCCACGGCACCCACCACGGTATTCCAGGCGGTGCGGGGCTTCAGCCAGATCGTGTAGACGAGAACATAAAAAAGGATGCTGCCCACGCAGAGGCTCGCCGCCACCCAGCCGCCCAGGGCCCCGAGGAGTGCCGTGGAAAGGAAACCGAGGGCGACCGCGAATCGCAGGGCCGCAGACGATGTGAGTTCGCCGGCGGGCAGCGGCCGGCGGCGGGTGCGCTCCATGCGCGCGTCGAGGTCGCGCTCGACCCAGGCGTTGAGGGCGTTCGCCGAGGCGGCGGCGAGTGCGACCCCCAGCAGGACGGCGAGAGAGAAACCGGGGGACGGCCAGCCACCGGCCGCCAACCCGAGGAGCGGCAAGCCGGTGAAGAGGACCATCGGCAACAGCCGCGGCTTCGTGAGGTTCAGGTACGCCATCCACGAAGAGAGGCCCGAAGGCTTGGCGCCGTCGTGCAGACCTTCGGAGGAGGCGTTTATGGTCGGGTGGCGCAAGATCGTCCCAATCCTTCCGGGGTTCCGGGCGAGCGAACTCCCGCGGATGCCGGCGCGAGGGGGCCCGGAAGCGCGGCGAATGGGTACCACAGCGCCCCTCCGAGCACACGGCGCGGATCGCCATGTGCCCCTACAGGTGGTGGCAACGCGAGTGACCGCTCAGAAGGGTCCGATGGCGATGCGTCGACGCTCGGTGGAGGTTGCGAGTTCTCGCCAGATCCGCACCTCGCAGTCGCGGGCCGCACCCCCGTCGAGTGTTTCGACTTCTGCATGAAGCATGATCAGCAGCGCGCGCAGTTCGGAATTGACGCGCTCGAGATCGCTCACCCGCAGGCTCGGTTCGCCCTTCCCCGCCGCCGCTTCGAGTTGTCCGCGTAGCGCCGGGTCTTCGACGATGTCCACGGCCTGGGCAAAGATTTCGCGGAGTGCCGCGTTTTCGGCCACGCGGCGCTCGGCCGCGCGATCGAAATCCTCCCGCACCACGCTGAGCAACACCGCCAACGCGCCGAGAGCCGACTGCTCGTAGGCGTCGCCCACGGCGGGCAAGCTGCGGGTCAGCAGGTGGACCGACGCCACCTCCAGAAAACGCGAAACGTCCAGCGTCACGAGAGCTTCCCGAGCAGGTGTAGCGCTGCGCGATCCTGGCTGTTGCCCATCAGCCACGCCGCCACCGCGAGAATCGGATCCTGGTTGGCGCCCTTCGAAAATTCGTGCCCCCCCGAGATCCAGATGGCCTGGCCCTTCACACAGGAAAATACCTCCCACCAGCGGAGCGCCTCGGGCGTCGCAATCAATCCGCTCGCCGCTTCCCAGATACGGATGGCGTCTTCGTTTGGCGCAAGCCCCCCGGCGCGTTCGTCGCCCCCAAAACGCCAGACCGGATTGAGGCCCCAGGCGAGATCCTCGAGCGGGTCGCCGAGGTGCGCCATTTCCCAGTCGAGGATGGCCCCAATCCGACCCTCCGCATCGAAGAGAAAGTTGCCGGTGCGAAAATCGCCGTGCACCACGCCGACCTTCTGGGCCGGCGGCGGCGGGTTGCGCCGCAACCAGCGGATCGCCGCTCGGATCACGGGTTGCGGACAGGCCTCGTCGCGATCGATCTTCGCCTCCCAGAAGGCGAGTTCGCGCTCCGCACACGCTGCGGGCGAAACCGTCTCCATCACGGCGTCGATCCCGAGCGCTTTCACGTCGGCGCGCGCAATTTCACCGAGGATCGTCCACGTCCGCTCGGCGAAGGCGGCCGCGTGTTCGGAAAACGGCGGCTGGGCAATCAGCTGGGGGTTCGACTCGAAGCCGACGATCTCCTCCATCACGAAGAAGGGATGGTCGAGCCAACGATCGTCCTCCTCGAGCCAGAGCGGCTCGGGGACCGGAACCACCGAACCGTAAAAGGCGCGGTAGGTCTCGAACTCGATCGCGCGCTCGGTCTCGATCAGGCTTCCCGGCGGATCCCGCCGCAGGATCAGTCGGCGCTGGGTTTCGGTGTCGCCCTCGCGAAGGTGCAGCACGAAGCGATAGGTCTCGCGCGAGGCACCGCCGAAGATCCGCTCGAGGCCTTCGACGCGAACGTCTTTCGCATCGGGAAGGCGCTTTTTGATATAGGCCGCAAGACGCACGGCGAGATCCGACATGGGAGCAGCCGTTTTCTTCAGGCCGGCATGCCGACGGTCTTCGTCTGGATGTACTCCTCGAAGCCCTCGACCCCGTGCTCGCGACCGACGCCACTCTGCTTGTAGCCGCCGAAGGGTGAGTCCGGCGCAAACCACATGCCACCATTCACACCGAGGGTCCCCGTTCGGATCCGCTTTGCCACCGCGAGCGCACGCTCGAGCGACCCGCTGTTCACCGCACCCGAAAGCCCGTAAGAAGAGTTGTTCGCGATGCGCACCGCGTCGTCATCGTCATCGAAGGGGATCACGCAGAGCACCGGCCCGAAGATCTCCTCCTGGGCGATGGCCGAATCGGGGTCGACGTCCACAAAGAGCGTCGGCTCGACGAAGTAACCCTTCTCGAGATGCGCCGGTCGGCCGCCGCCGACCAGGAGATTGGCCCCTTCGGCCTTGCCCTTCTCGATGTGGCCGAGCACCCGCTCGCGCTGCTTGGCGCTGACCAGCGGGCCCATGATGTTTGCGATGTCGGTGGGATCGCCGTAGTTCACCGCTTCGTAGGCCGTCTTCAGCAACTCGACGCCCTCGTCATAGCGCGAACGCGGCAACAGCATGCGGGTCGTGATGGCGCATCCCTGCCCGGCGTGCATGCAGACCATGGCGCCGGCCGGCACGCAGGTCTCGAAGGGCGCGTCGTCGAGCACGATGTTCGCCGACTTTCCACCCAGTTCAAGAAAGACGCGCTTCAGTGTTTTCGCCGCGCGCTGCATCACGTGTCGCCCCACGGCGGTCGAGCCCGTGAAGCTCACCAGGTCGACCCGCGGATCGCCGGTGAGCACGTCGCCCACCTCCGCTGGGTCTTGCGCGGTGACAATATTGAGCACGCCTGCCGGAAGATCGGTCTCCTCGGAAACGAGCTTCCCGATGTAGGTGCCACTCCAGGGTGTGTCCGGGGCCACCTTCAACACCGCGGTGTTGCCGGCCATCAGCGCCGGCACCAACTTCGAGAGATTCAGCATGAACGGGAAGTTCCAGGGCGTGATCAACCCGGTGACGCCCACCGGCTCGAAGTAGACCCTGCGCTGGCTCTTTATCCCAAAAAATTCGTGAACGCCGAGATCGCGCTCCCAATCGTATTTTTCGGCGACCTCGATGTCCCAGAGCATGTCCTGGATGCACGAATCCTGTTGCACCGCATAGGTGAGCTGCAGCGGCGAGCCGGATTCGGCGATGATCTGTGGGCGCAGATCCTCTTTGTGTTTCTCGAGGGCGGCCTGGAGCTGACGCAAACAACGCGAGCGGAACTCGATGTCCAAGGACCAGGAGGTCTCATCGAAGGCGCGCCGCGCCGCGCCGATGGCCCGGTCCATGTCTTCGGGTGCGGCGTCCGCTACCAGGCCGAGCACTTCTTCGGTGGCCGGGTTCAGGTTCTCGTAGCTGCGGTCGTCGCGGGCCGGGACGAGCTCTCCATCGATGAGCATCCGCGACTCGGCATGCGTGGCGGGATCGGACATCAGAATTTCCTCTGGCTTCGGGCGGCGCGCCCAAGAGTAGCCGCCGAGGCACGGCAACGCACCGCGGCCGACCGAACGCGAAAGGTGGTGTGTTAGCGTCGGCGCCGAACCGGGACACGCCCCAAACCCCGCCCGGCGAGGAGCCCGTATGTCGGGATCAGACCCCGTCAAACCGGCCGAACCCGACAACTCCGGCGAGCCCGCCGGGTCCGCCGGATCGCTTCCGCCTCGCTCCTTTGGGGGACGCGTCTTCGGAGCGCTTCGCCTCGACCCCAAGGTCTACACCGAAATCGAGCACGACCCTTCTTCGCTGGGCCAGGCGGCGATCGTGGTAACGCTGGTGGCCGCAGCCGCAGGGCTCGGAAACTCCATCGCCGATTCTCCCAACCTGGTGATCCTCTCGATCTTCACGAATCTCGCGGCCTGGGCCTTTAGTGCCGCGATCATCTGGCTGGTGGGCGTCGCCTGGATGGGCCACGACTCCGCCTACCCGGAGTTGCTGCGGACCATCGGTTTCGCCAGCGCGCCGCAGGGCCTCTACTTTTTTCAGGGCAGCGAGTTCGGGATGTACGCATTCGTGCTCGGCCTTGTTTGGAGCCTTGCGGCCTACGTGGTCGCCGTCCGCGAAACCCTCGACGTCACCACCGGTCGCGCCATCGGCGTCTGCCTGCTGGCAAATGGGCTCGTCCTGCTCGCCGTGATCACGCTGATCGATTTCTAGGCGTCGCCCGAAGGCAGGGCGGTCTCGGCGTGTTCTGGATGCTCGGCCTCGTCGAGGACGAAGCCACGCACCAGCGTGTAGCTCACCGAGAGAACCACCGGGCCGAGCAGGAGACCCAGCAGGCCAAAGGCCGCGAGCCCTCCCAGTACACCGAAGAGAATCAGCAGGAAGGGGATGTCGGCGCTGCCGCTCCAGCGGATCAGGATGGGGCGGGCGAAGTTGTCGAGGGAGCCCACCACCACCACGCCCCAGACGACCATGCCAATCCCTTCCCCGGTGCTGCCGGTCCCGAAGAGCCAGGCGGCGGCACCGGCCCAGACCAGTGTCTGGCCGCCGGGAACGAAGGAGAGCAGGGTGGTGGCCGCGCCGAGAATGACCGGGTACGGCACCTGGAAGATCGCGAAACCGATCCCCGCAACGAGCCCCTGGAGCACCGCCGTGCCGACGATGCCAAAGACCACCGCCCGGATCACGTCGCCGATTTGGTCGAGGAAATCTGCCGGACGCGAGGGAAAGACCAGCGCCATCCCGCGGCGCGCGGCCGCAACGAGTGCTTCCCCGTCGACGTAGAAGACGTAGAGGGCGATGACCGTCATCGCGAAGGCAACGATGTTGCCGACGACGCCACTCAAGATCGCGACCAACTCGCTGGAGATGGTCTGCCCATACTTCGCCAGCGTCGGGCCGAGCTTTCCCAGCCCGAGCGCGGGCTCGGCGCGCAAGGTTTCGATCGCCGGGCCAAGAAGGGGTGCCTCGAGGAGCCAGGCCGGAAGCGCCGCGCCCCGCTCGAGCCAAAGTTGAAGAGCCTGGATCAGGCTCGCAGTCTGCTCCGACAGCACCACCAGGAACAGACCGAATGGAATGCCGAGCATCAGCAACATGCCGAAGGTGAAGAGCATCGAAATCAGCCGCGGGCAACCCGTAAAATCGCGCAGACGCCGGAACAGGCCGAAGGTCATGTAGGCGACGATGGCGGCCCAGATCATCGACCTCAGGAACGGCTGAAGAATCGCCAGGGTGGCAGCACCGAGCAGCACCACGATGCCGATGCGGGTGAGCCAGAGGCCGCGGCCGCCTGCCTCCGCTGCGGATCGCGTGGGTTCCACGGTACGCCCTCCTCATCGCTCCGAAGTCATGTGTTCTGGGAACGACCGTCTGAGGATACGTGCCCTGGGTGACGCTTTCACATCCACCGCTGCAAAGCTCACCCGTCAGCGCGGGAGGTGGGCGAAGGCTTCCTCGAGCAGGCTGCGCCCGCCGCTCTCGACGATTTCGCCATGGGGCACGATCACGCGATCAAAGTCCCAAGCCAGGATGCGATCGATCGAGCGCCGCAGGCCCTTGCGGTCGCGAAAGAGAAGGTGCGCAAAGGCGCGCGAAGGCGCAAAGTGCCCGTACATACCGTTGGCCCGCAGCAGCCAGCGCGGCAGGGTGGCCTCGCAATGGCGAATGTTGAAGACGAGGTCGCATAAAAGCAGCGTGCGGCTGGCGCGATGCAAGAAGGCCACCTCGCCCACCCGGGGACCCCCCTCGACGAGATGCGATTCGATCTCGTCCGCCCAGAGCGCCGGGGCGACGTCGCCCAGTACGGCGCCCTCGAGGCGGCCCCTGGTCTTTGCGGAGAGCTTGGGAGCCAGGTGGACTTCCGCCCCGGGAAAGGCGCGCTGATTTTCCTCCAAGAACAGGTGGTGAAAACAGTTCGGCGCCACCAGCGCGGCCACCGGTCCGAGCGCTTCGATCTCTGCGGCACCAGCGGGTCCAAGCGGGCCCGGCGAATGCACGAAGAGCGCACCCGAGCCGAGCCGAACGAGGGTCGTGCGCGTGCCCACCGGAACCGGTCCGACTCTCAGCGGATGATCGATGGTGTAGAGGTCGGCAGCGCGTTCGACGATTTCGGGCATCGCGATCGAACTCCTCGGTGAACACCGCCGACCTTCGAGTCGGCCGCAGACACCCGTATGATAGCGTTCGTAGCCTTGACGATGTCCACTGCGACCGACGCTCCGCTTCCGAACCTCGATGCCCGCTTTGCTCTTCGAAACGAGGCAATCGAGGCCTTCCGCAGGGATGGGCACGTCTGCCTTCGCGGTGTGGCGGCGCCCGAAGAAATCGAGGTCTTCTCGCCGCTGATCCAGCGCTGCGCCCTGGCCCACAGCCTGGAACGGCGCGCACTCGAAGAACGCGACCGCTACGGCCGCGCCTTCCTGCAGATGATCAACCTCTGGCTCGTCGACGCACAAGTACAGGCCTTCGTGTTCTCACGGCGCTTCGCGGCGCTTGCCGCCGAACTGCTGGGGGTCAAGAGCGTCCGCCTCTACCACGACCAGGCGCTCTTCAAGGAAGCCGGTGGTGGCTTCACTCCCTGGCACCAGGACCAGTACTACTGGCCCATCGACACCGAGGACACCATTACGCTGTGGATGCCCCTCGAAACGGTTCCCGTCGAAGTCGGCGGGATGCACTTCGTCTCGGGAAGCCAGCGCGAAGGGCATCTCGGCGATTACGCCATCGGCGACGAGTCCCAGGCGGTCTTCGACGCCTGGATCAAGGAGAAGGGTCGAACGGTCGCAAGCGTCGGCGCCATGGCGGCGGGCGACGCAACCTTTCACCACGGCTGGGTTGTGCACGGTGCGGCCGCGAACCAGAGCGACCGACTGCGGCCGGCAATGACGATGATCTACTTTCGCGATGGAGCCCGGGTGGCCCCCCTCGACCACCCGGCGAGACGCTTCGATGCCGCGATGTACCTGCCGGATTGTGCCGAGGGCGAGGCGGCAGCAGGAGCCTTCTGTCCGCGCCTGCATCCGCGCGAAGCCGGACCGCTGCCGGCGCCGCCCGCGCAGGACGACGCCTACCGAAAACGGATCTTCGCTGCGCTCGCCGAAACACGAGCGCAGCGGGAGCCCTCCGCCGACTGAAGTCGGCCGAGGGGATCAGCGAGCGGCGGCTTCCAGCGACGCCGGGTTCGGGGCCGGCTGCGGCCCGCGGACCAACTTTCCGGGAAGCGCGCCAGTGGGCTTGCCGGACTCGTAGGTCACTTCGCCGCTCTGCACGGTGTAGCGGTAGCCGTCGACCTTCTGGATCAGCCGTTTGCCTTCGGCAGGAAGGTCGTAGACCATTTCCGGCGTATGGATCGCGAGGGCCTCGAAGTCGATCACGTTGACGTCGGCCTTCATGCCGGGAGCGAGAACGCCGCGATCCTGCATCCCGTAGAGCTCCGCGGTGCGCCGTGTCTGGCTCTCGACCACGAACTCGATCGGGATTTTTTCGCCGCGCTCGCGATCGCGAACCCAGTGGGTGAGCAGGAAGGTGGGCATGCTCGCGTCACAGATCAGGCCGCAGTGGGCGCCGCCGTCCGAGAGACCAAAGACCGCCTTCGGATGCATCATCATCGAGCGGATGGCTTCGAGATCACCGTTCGCATAACCGATCAGCGGCAGGTAGATCAGCCCGCGCCCATCGCGCTCCAGCATCACGTCGTAGGCCACTTCGAGCGGGTCGCGGCCATCGCGCTCTGCGATCGCAGCGATGCTCTCGTCGGGGCGCGGCTCGTAGTTCGGCGGATCGCCCAGCCGGAACATCATCGAAAAACCCCGGGCGATGGCCATCGCGGCGCCGGGAAGCGGGTTCCCGCTGAAATCCGGCAGACTCGCGATCAGCTTCTTGCGGACCTCGGGCTTCGCCACGTGCGCGCGGCGCTCAGCCGCCGGCATGGCTGCGATCGCCGGCCATTCGGGGCTGAAGAGGAAGGGATGGGCGGTGCTCTCCCATCCCAAGAGAAGGCCCGCCGGCCGCTGGGCCACCTGGGGCGTCAGATGCCCCCCGGCTTTTGAGTCTGCATCGACTTCGGCGAGCAGTTGCCGCCACTGCTCGGGCTCGACCGGGCTCTGGAGACACGCGAAAGCGACCGGGCGGCCGGTCTCGCGGCCGAGTTGCTTCATCCACGCCAACTCGTCTGCGAGGGGTGCGAGATCACTCGCCACCTCGAAAACCCCGTGACCCACCTCGCCGAGCACGCGACCGATCCCGAGGACCTCTTCGTCTTCCGCGTTGGTCCCCGGAACGAGTTCGCCGTCCTTCGCCCGGTGGAGGATGGTGCGAGAAGTCGAGAAGCCAACGGCGCCGGCCTCGAGGCCCTCGCGCACGAGCTGGGCCATCGCCTCGATGTCTTCGGGGGTGGCCTTCTCGTTGTTTGCCCCGCGCTCGCCCATGACGTAGGTGCGCACGGCACCGTGGGGAACCTGCGCGGCCACGTCCACCGAGCGCGGAAATTTCTCGAGCGCGTCGAGGTACTCGGGGAAGGTCTCCCACTGCCAGTCGATCCCTTCCGCCAGGGCGGTGCCGGGAATGTCTTCGACGCCCTCCATCAACTGGATCAGGTATTCGTGCTTCTCCGGCGCGACCGGCGCAAAGCCGACGCCGCAATTCCCCATCACCACCGTGGTCACACCGTTCCAACCCGAGGGTGTCAAATGCGGATCCCAGGTCGCCTGGCCATCGTAGTGGGTGTGCACGTCGACCCAGCCGGGGGTCACCAGCAGACCGCTGGCGTCGATCTCCCGTTCGCCGGAACCGAGGTCACTGCCGACCGCAACGACGCGATCGCCGTCGATGGCCACGTCCGCCGCGCGCGCGGGCGCGCCGGTCCCGTCGATCACCGTTCCACCGCGAATCACCAGGTCGTACATCTAGGGTTCCTTCCCGAAGGCGCGGGTTGCCGCGAGTCTCCGTGGGGTGCGGGCTGCAGCGCCATGCTAGCGATTTTCTGCGTGACACTGGTCGGCAGCAATCGCCGCGCGAGCAGCGAACCCCCGAAGGGCTTCGCGCAGGACCTGCCCCAGCCCCAGAACCGGCACGCCTTCGACTACCCTTCGCTGGCCGATCCCCAAGGCTTCGTGGAGACCGCCATGCCCAATCCGCTCAAACTCGCCTTCGTGGGCTGCGGAGCCATCGCGCAGTGGCACCGCCGTGCCGTCGAAGCGGTGTCCGAAGTCCGGATCACCGCTGCCATCGACGTCGACCCGGCGAAGGCCGAAGCCATGGCGAAGGCCACCGGCGGAGCGCCCTTCGCTTCGCTCGAGGCCGGCCTTGCGGCCGGAGGCTTCGAGGCCGTGCTGCTGATGCTGCCCCATCACCTGCACGAGAGCGCCGCGCTCACGGCACTCGAGGCCGGTGTGCACGTGATGCTCGAGAAGCCGATGGCCACCGAACTCGACGCCTGCAATCGCATCCTGGCGGCGGCTTCGAGAGCGCCCGGCGTCTTCATGGTTGCCGAGAACGCGCAGTATTGGCCCGAGATCGAAATCGCGAGCGAAGCCATAGCGGCGGGCGCCATC
>Ga0209554_1000244_pt1 | contig 45305 bp, 40 predicted proteins | sample MarorgKNORR_S2LV_5_FD_188221 | JGI IMG/M metagenome (GOLD analysis project Ga0209554, IMG submission 188221) | Marine microbial communities from the Southern Atlantic Ocean, analyzing organic carbon cycling - Bottom_A/KNORR_S2/LV (SPAdes) (version 2) | ecosystem: Environmental > Aquatic > Marine... | reverse complement strand
TTGAGATAAGATTTTAGCTAACATTAACCGATTTTTTTCGCCACCAGAAAACATTTTAATGGGAGCCATTGCTTGCTTTCCTGTAAACAAAAACTGGCGCAAATAACCAATCACATGCTTACTTTTGCCATTAACATTAATGTAATCTCTACCACCAGAAACAAAATCCATTGCCTTCATATTAGGGTCAAGTGATTCACGCATTTGGTCAAAATAAGCTAATTCGATTTTTTTGGATCTACGAATACTACCTTTGTATGGTTGAAGTTCGCCCAATAGAAGTCTAATTAGGGTGGACTTTCCAGAACCATTGCCTCCAATAATGCCAATTTTATCACCCTTCAAAACTAGCAGCGAAAACGCCCTAACTAGTTCTAATTCTCCAATTTGATAACTAATTTTTTTGACTTCAAAAACTATTTTTGAGACTCGCTTCTCATCTTCAAGTGTGTGAATTTTTATATGGCCTTGCTGTTTCCGACGATTGATATATTGTTGGCGCAATTCTTTTAGGGCTCTAACGCGACCCTCATTACGAGTTCGTCTTGCCTTTATTCCTTGGCGTATCCATATCTCCTCTTGCACAAGCTTTTTATTGAATCTGGCATTCTCAAGTTCTTCAGCATTAAGTAAGCTCTCTTTACGTTTTAAGTAGTCTAAATATCCACATGCAAATATTGATAACTTTCCACGATCAAGGTCGAATATCTTGTTAGCTATACCTTTTATAAAGGAGCGGTCATGGCTTATTAGAATTAAAGTGCCATGAAAGTCTTTAAGCATCTTTTCTAAATCCAGAATTGCTGTAATGTCCATATGGTTTGTTGGTTCATCAAGCAAAAGTAGGTCGGGCTCTTGAACAATCGCTTGGGCAAGCATAACGCGTCTTCTCAAACCTCCTGAAAGTGTTGTAAGTTTTGCAATTGGGTCGAGTTTGAATCGGTTTAAGATTGCTTCAATTTTGTGTAAATAATGCCAAGCATCTCTCTGCTCAATTAATCCTTGAAGAGTTGAGCTTTCTTCAATCTTTCCATCATGAAGAGACTGATGATATTTTGCAAGGAGTTTTCCAACATCGCCAAGGCCTTGGGCGACAATATTAAATAAGGAGTGCTCAATATCCTGGGAAGGGTATTGCTCCAGATAACTTATGGTAGTATTGTTTTTAATTTTTAAGTTTCCATCATCAGCATAAATCATGCCAGACAACAACCTCATGAAGCTAGATTTTCCTTCACCATTACGACCAATAAGAGCTATCTTGTCTCCTTTTATAATGGTAGCATTGATCTCATCTAAAATAATTTTTTCAGAAAATCGTAAAGAAATATTGTTTAAGGTGATAAGTGGCATACGTTAAAATTTGAACTTTAAATATCAACTGTTTGAATGCGTTATTTTATTCAATTTGCACTCTTACTTTTGCTTTTTCAAACCTCCTTTGCTGAAAGTATTGAAGCAAAAGACTTTGAATCACTTGATCAAGAAAGGCGCTACCACGCTTTAATAGAAAATATTCGCTGTCCGGTTTGTCAAGGTCAAAGTATAAGTGGTTCGAATTCGAATTTGGCAAAGGATTTGCGTGAACAGGTTCGTCAAATGATACTTAGTAACAAATCAAACGAAGAAATCTATCAGTTTATGGTTGAACGTTACGGCGATTTCGTAGTATTCAAACCACCAATAAACTGGAAAACCTATTTACTTTGGTTTACACCAATAGTTTTTTTAGTTTTTTGCTTCATCTATTTAATTCGAGCAACGAAAACAAAAGACACGATAGTAACTGATTCATCTGTTGACATTGAGAAAGCAAAAAGATTATTAAAGTAAATTAATTTTGAAAAACTAGAGGTTACATTAATATTGTTTTATGGGAATAATAGAATAAACAACAAAACAATGAGAATAAAGTGAACGAACAAGACGAAAACAAACTGATAGCAGAAAGAAGATCTAAATTAGCTTCCCTAAGAAAGGAGGGCAATCCTTTCGTTAATGACTTTAAGCCAAAAGATCTAGCTCAGAATCTTCATGAGGAGTTCGATGATGCAACAAACGGGGTTCTCGAGCAGAGTCATAATGAAGTTTCTTTAGCAGGACGAATAATGCTTAAAAGAGTAATGGGCAAGGCAAGTTTTGTACAGTTACAAGATTCGTCCGGGCAAATACAACTCTTCGTTACTCGGGATGAGTTGGGCGACGGTTTTTATAATGATCAATTCAAAAAATGGGACATTGGTGATATTGTTGGTGTTACAGGTTTTATATTTAAAACTAAGACAGGTGAGTTAACAGTTCGTGTTAATGACATAAGGTTGTTGACAAAATCATTAAGACCTCTGCCTGAAAAATTTCATGGTTTGTCTGATCAAGAGACAATTTATCGTCAGCGTTATGTTGATTTGATTGTGAACGAAAATTCTCGTAAGGTTTTTCAACGCCGCTCTCAAATAATTGCCTATATTAGACAATTCTTTATTGATAATGGTTATTTAGAGGTAGAAACACCGATGATGCAAGTTATCCCAGGAGGGGCAAGGGCCAAACCTTTTGTTACTCATCATAAAGCGTTGGATATGGAATTATTTTTGCGAATTGCACCTGAACTATATCTTAAACGTTTGATTGTTGGTGGTCTAGAGAGGGTGTTTGAGATAAATCGTAATTTTAGAAATGAAGGTTTGTCAACTCGCCATAATCCTGAATTTACAATGATTGAGTTTTATCAGGCTTATGCAACTTATCATGATTTTATGGATCTTACTGAGAACTTACTGAAAGGTATAGCGATTGATGTATGTGAGTCAAGCAAAATTTACTACCAAGGTGATGATTTTGATTTTTCAAAATCTTTTGATCGTTTGAGCGTATTTGATTCGATTTTGAAATACAATCCTCAATTAAAGGGTAATGATTTGTCTGCAGAAAGCGCCAAAAAAACTGCTAAAAAGTTAGGTATACATCTTAAAGATGGTTGGGGCTTAGGTAGGATTCAAATTGAAATCTTTGAAGCAACGGTTGAAGAAAAATTAATTCAACCAACCTTTATTACCCAATACCCAACTGAAGTTTCTCCCTTAGCTAGGCGCAACGATGAGGATCCGTTTATAACTGACCGATTTGAGCTTTTTATTGGTGGTAGGGAGATTGCTAATGGTTTTTCTGAGCTCAACGATGCAGAAGATCAAGCTCAAAGATTTCAAGACCAAGCAAAGGAAAAAGATGCTGGTAATGATGAAGCAATGCATTATGATGCTGATTATATTCGTGCTCTAGAGTACGGTATGCCGCCTACTGCAGGTGAGGGGATAGGAGTTGATCGATTGGTTATGTTTTTTACTAATTCTCCTTCAATTAGAGATGTATTATTGTTTCCGCATATGAGACCTGAGTAGACATGTTAAATGACAGCTATTGTTTTCTAGTGTTATCAAATTTAGTATTAATAACTCAAATGTTACCTATATGATTCCTGTTTTAACATTAGATGGTCCTAGTGGTGTTGGAAAGGGTACTGTAGCTAGTATTATTGCTCAGACGCTAGATTGGCATTTGCTTGATTCTGGAGCTATCTACCGTGCTTTCGCAATCGCTGTTCGTAATCGAAATATTAAAATTAATGACATTGATGGCTTATTAAGGTTGGCTGGCGAACTTGACTTAAGATTTGAATTAGCCCCCAATCAGCAGTCACTTAAGGTTTACCTTGACAATGTTGAGGTGTCAACTGAACTGCGCACTGAAAAAACTGCTGAGTTAGCCTCAAAACTTGCAATGATAGGACGTCTGAGAAAATCATTACTAATAAAACAGCAAAAATTTAAGCGTCCACCTGGGCTGGTCGCCGATGGTAGAGATATGGGTACAGTTGTATTTCCAGATGCTCCTTTTAAGGTTTTCTTGACTGCTGGAGTCGAAGAAAGGGCAAAAAGGCGATTAAAACAGTTGCAAGAGACGGGCATTGCTGGTAACATTTCGCACACTTTGGCAGAGGTTCAAAAAAGAGACGAAAGAGACGCGAGCCGTCAACATTCTCCATTGAGGCCAGCCAAAGATGCATTAGTCATAGACACAACAAATCTTTCGATTAATGAAGTCATTATAAAAGTAATGGCGCTAGTTAAAGCTTGAACGGTCAAGCTTTTATTTTTTTTAACTAACCCGATATGAATTAGGCTTTAACCTTAATAGCTTAACAACTACCGGTCAACATCGAAACAATATGTCAGAATCATTTTCCGAGCTATTTGAAAATAGCGAAACTCAACAAAACGTAAAGCCTGGAGTTCTATTAATGGGAACAGTGGTCAGTATGAACCGCGAAAAGGCGATTATTAACGTTGGACTTAAATCTGAGGGTTATATCTCATTAAACGAATTTAAAGATGTCAGAGGAGAGCTTGAAATCACTGAGGGTGATGTCGTCGAAGTGGCGCTTGAATCTATTGACGATGGCCTTGGTCACACGCTACTTTCTCGCGAAAAAGCAAAACGTATTAAGATGTGGCGAGAGCTTGAGGCAGCGATGCACTCTAAGGAAGTGGTGAGAGGCTTTGTTACAGGTTCCGTTAAGGGCGGTCTGACTGTTGATATAGGCGTTATTAAAGCATTTTTACCAGGTTCCCTGGTAGACGTAAGACCTGTTAAAGATTTTGATTTTTTACAAGGGCAAGAAATCGAAGCCATAGTTATTAAGATGGATGAGGTTAGAAATAATATCGTTATTTCTAGAAAAGCCGTCATGCAAGAGGCTAACTCAGCAGACAGAGAGGCATTAATTGAAACGCTTGATACAGGTAAGGAAGTCGAAGGCATTGTGAAGAACCTTGCTGATTATGGCGCCTTTGTTGATTTAGGTGGCGTTGATGGGTTGCTTCATATCACGGATATTTCTTGGCGACGAGTAAATCATCCATCAGATAGACTTTCAATTGGTGACAAAATCAAAGTCAAAATTCTTAGCTACGACAAAGAAAAAATGAGAGTTTCGTTGGGTTTAAAGCAATTAACACCAAGTCCATGGGATAATATTTCAGAGCGCTTACCTATGGGTAAGAAAATATCAGGGGTGGTCTCTAATTTAACCGATTATGGTGCCTTTGTTCGTGTTGAAGAGGGTGTTGAAGGACTAGTCCATGTCAGTGAAATGGATTGGACAAATGCCAATGCTAGGCCTTCTAAGTTTGTCAAACTAGGACAAGAGGTTGATGTTGTTGTGCTTGATGTACAAGAGTCTAAGCATAGAATCTCACTTAGCATGAAGCAAGCAAAAGAAAACCCATGGGAAGCTTTCGAAGGCAGTCATAATAAGGGTGACAATATAAATGTAACAGTTAAATCAATTACTGATTTTGGTTTATTTGTTGGACTCCCAGGTGGCATAGATGGACTAATTCATTTGGCTGACATTTCATGGGAAAAGCAATCAGCAGACCAAATTGTTTCTAACTACTCTAAAGGTCAAGAACTTGACGTTGTTATCCTTAACATTGATGCCGAAAAAGAACGTATTTCTTTGGGAATTAAGCAACTTACATCAGACAATTTCTCTCAGTATGTTTCCGCAAACACTAAAGGCTCAATTGTAAAAGGTTCTGTTACAGAAGTTGACGCAAAAGGTGCTGTTATAGAACTGGCAGAAGGTATCACAGGATACTTAAAAGTGTCTGAAATATCACAAGATCGAATTGAAGATGCTTCGACTGTTCTAAAGCAGGGTGTTGAGGTTGAAGTGGTAATCACTAAGATTGATAGAAGAACTAGAAAGGTTTCTCTTAGTATGAAAGCGAAAGAATCTGTAGAAGATAAAACAGCAATGGAAAATTACAAAAAGCAATCTCCAGAATCTAATGGTTCAACTCTAGGTGATCTATTAAAAGAAGTGAAAAATAAATAACTTAAATATCGCCACTGCGCTCTGTTTCAGTGGCTTAATATATATGAAAAAAACAGACCTTATTGAAGCAATTTCAAAACAATCTATGATTTCTCATTCAGAGTCGAAGCGTTGTGTTGAAGTGATACTGAAAGAAATAAGTTTATCAATTACTTCAGGAGAAGGGGTTGAAGTACGTGGTTTTGGCGGTTTCTATAAAAGGCATCGAAAAAGAAGAGTGGGTATTAATCCTAAAACCGGTGAAAAGACCGAAATAGCTGAAAAGTTTGTCCCATTTTTCAAGCCTGGAAAGTTCCTCAAAGAGGCTGCCAATAAAGGCTAATTTGCGATTGATTATTAGATACTTGTTTAGTATAATTTCTCGTTTTTATTATGGGGTCGTTAGCTCAGTTGGTAGAGCACCGGACTTTTAATCCGATGGTCGAGCGTTCAAATCGCTCACGACCCACCATATTCTATAAGGCTTGCAGAGTGTAAGCCTTTTTTTGTGACATAAATCTTCGTATATCGTGCAAATTTCGTGCACTTCTCGTGAAATTTAGAGTTTTTTCAGGTATATATGGTAATATTAAATTAAATAAATAACCAAAGGAGTACGTGTGTCTAAATTTTATGTAATGGGTAATTACACACCTAAAGCTTTTCAAGGTTTTATTAAAAACCCGAGTCAAGACAGAGCTGCGGCTGCTAGTGAACTTTCAAAAACAATTGGTGCAACATTGGCGTCTTTTGACATTGTTAGAGGACAATACGATTTTATTGCTGCCGTTGATGCACCAAACTTTGAAAGTACTGCTGCACTCAAAATGGTTGTTGTAGCATCAGGGAATATCGAAAACCTCACCATTCTTGAAGCTGTGGATATGAAAAATATTGCAACTTTAGCTTCTACAGCAATGGCAGGTTATACACCACCTAGTTAATTCAAAAACTCTAAATTTCACACGTAACCCAGTAAGTTGTAGACGCTAGAGAAGAAAAATGAAATGCTACCACCCACTACTTGTAAGTTTGCACTGGTTGTTGGCTGTATTAATATTGTTTTCATTGTTTGCTGGTAGTAATATTTTGGCAGTTATGCCTAATGATAACCCTGACAAGATTGCAATACTTAAAGTTCATATTATCTCGGGTTTGGTTATTCTTGTTTTGATGTTGCTGAGACTGTTCGTTAGAATTAAAACGGGTAAACCTGTGGCAATTGACACTGGTGATGTTTTCATCAATAAGACAGGTAAATATAGCCATATTTTAATATATGTATTGGTCTTCTTGATTGTAGGCAGCGGTTTAGGTACAGCCATATTGGCGGGTTTGTCAGATATTGTATTTTTTGGAAGTGGTGAAGCATTACCAGAAACTTTTGACGACCTACCACCTAGAATAGCACATGGCGTATTAACAAAGATTTTGATTGTAACTATAGCATTGCATTTCTTGGCAACGATGTGGCACCAATTTATCCGCAAAGAGAATGTATTGTCCAGAATGTGGTTTGGGAGGCGATAATAGTTAATTCGTTTACTCTTTATTCTCTTACTGAGAGTCGCTAAGTTTCCAGTTATCTAATTAGAGTTTTTTCAGAATTACGTAAATGGAATCATCTTTTTCAATCTCCTCATATCTTTCCATTTCTAAAATATCAAAGTTGTTACATATAATATTTTTTATGTTTTCTTCAGTGTGATAGTAAATTAATCGTCCAAGATGTTCCTCAATCTTGTCCCCATACCAAAAAGTGTGGCAGAGAATGCCCTTGTTCTCTAAAACTTGATATTGTCGTTTAAATGACTGAGAAAGTTCCTCATCAGCAAAGTAGTGTAGGACTTTATGAGAATAGATGCAGTCAAATTTCTTATTGGTGTCTATTGAAGTAGCATCCAGAAAGAGTAAGTCAGAATCTTTATGTATGTCACGATACCTATCAATAAACAGTTTTGAGTTGTCCGAACCTGTGACTTGGTATCTACGACTGAGAAGATCCAGGTCAGAACCCGGACCCATTCCGAGTTCTAGGACGGTTGAATTATAGGGTAAGTAATTATGTAATATTTCAATTAATTCCTTACCATCGTGACCCTCTGTCCTTGAGATATAGTCATTCACATTTTTTTCATTGTCGAAGTAATTCATAAATTTTGATTTTATAGAAAAGTCTTTATGACAATATGCAACTGTCAATTCAAGTACAAGAAATAATAATTTCACACCAAACCCAGTTTCCCCGATTGACTAGTTATTAAAAAAAACTGGGCTAAATATCTAGAAAAGATAAAACAACGTTAAAAAAATAATATAAACTTCTGTGTATCCTCATTTATTTATGGAGGATTTTGTTTTTTATTTATTTAAGGAGAAATATATGAACTATTTGCCAAAGTCATTGGCTGTGGGCTTCGTATTGGCAACCTTTGCAGCATCTTCTGTGCTTGCAGCGGGAACACACCCAGTAACAGGCGAAGCATTGGCTGATGATCAGACATTTACATACAGTTTGTTGGATGAATTTACTTCAGTAGATCCTCAAATTGTTGAGGACGTTTCTGGTTCTGATATTATTCGTGACCTTTTTGAAGGATTAATGAATCAAGATGCTGATGGTAACCTTGTTCCAGGTGTTGCTACTGGCTTCACTACAAATGATGCAAAAAATGTATATACATTTACACTACGTGATAACGCTATGTGGTCTGACGGCAACCAAGTTACCGCTCACGATTTTGTTTATGCGTGGCAGCGTTTAGCTGACCCTGCAACTGCCTCACCATACTCATGGTTTGCTGAAATTATGGCGCTCGAGAATGTTGGTGCGGTTATGTCAGGTGAATTAGGACCAGAAGCATTAGGAATTAGAGCGCTTGACAATCACACTCTAGAAGTGCGATTGACAGCATCGTTGCCGTATTTTGCTGCAATGACTACCCATGCTTCGACATTCCCAACTCCTCAGTGGACAATAAGAACGTTTGGTAATGACTGGACTAAGCCAGGTAATATTGTATCTAATGGTGCCTATGTTCTTACAGAACACATTCCTATGGAACGCACTATTCGTGAGCGTAACTCATTATATTGGAATGATGAAGCAACGATCCTTGATAAAGTAGTAACTCTAGTTATTAATGACGAGAACGTTGATTTAACTCGTTATTTAGCTGGCGAAACTGATAAAGGAACCGTTCCTTCAGGACAATACCTTCGTCTAAAAGAGGAATACCCTAATCAGGCGACATCTTTCCCTAGGCTTTGTAACTACTACATGACATTTAACTTGTCACCTAGTGGCCCAGAAGCATTTAAAGATGTTCGTGTTCGTCACGCATTAGCATATGCTATTGATCGTTCAGTTATTACTGAAAAGATCTTACAAGCTGGTCAAATTAATGCATTTACATTTACTCCAGGTGCTACTGCTGGTTTTGATGTTCCTGCAGTTGCATTTGGTCAAATGTCTCAAGATGAGAGAAATGCAAAAGCTCAAGAGTTAATGGCCGAAGCTGGTTACGGTCCAGATAATCCACTAAGCTTTGAGTATTTATATAATACTTCTGAAGGGCATAAGAAGATTGCAATAGCAGCTCAACAAATGTGGAAAGAAACACTTGGTGCTAATGCTACATTAGCTAACCAGGAGTGGAAGACATTCCTTAAAACTCGTGGTGGACAAGGTTTCGAACTTGCCCGCGGCGCTTGGTGTGGTGACTATAACGAAGCCTCTACTTTCTTAGACCTTCTATCAACGCCTTCTGGCTACAATGATGGTAAATTTAGTAACGCTGAAGTTGATCAGTTGATGTTAGAAGCAAGAACTATGTCTGATGCGTCAGCTAACTACACTCGTGTTGAAGAGATCTTGGCTAATGAAATGCCAGTGATCCCTATTTATCACTATGCAGGTGTATTTATGCTTAAAACTAACGTTAAAGGTTGGCCTTATAACAACGTAGAACAGAACTGGTATTCGCGTAACTTATATAAAGTTGCTCAGTAATATATAGTTCTCTAGAGAAGCACCGCACAGAGAATGTGCGGTGCTTTTTTATTTGTCGGGTACAATAATTCAATAAATATTTTTCTGTTCAATTTCCAATATGTTCAACTACATAATTAAGCGAATTGGAATTGCTATTCCGACATTACTAATTCTGATAGTAGTAACCTTTTATTTAATGCATGCCGCCCCTGGTGGTCCCTTTACTTCAGAAAGACCTCTACCTGCACAAGTGCTTGCAAATATAGAGGCTAAATATGGTTTGGATCAGCCAGTCTGGCGTCAGATGATTAACTATTCGTGGGGTGTTGTAACTGAGTTTGATTTTGGACCCTCCTATAAATATCATGATAGAACTGTCAATGAGATTATCGCTCAAGGCTTTCCAATTACCTTAAAGTATGGCTTTTGGTCATTTATTGTTGCTATAGGGGTAGGTATTCCACTCGGAGCAATAGCAGCAATCCGCAAAAACACTTGGATTGATTACTTTGCTGTAGGGGTTTCAATTGGTGCACAAGTATTGCCAAATTTTGTCATGGCACCGCTACTGATTATTGTTTTTACCTTATGGCTTGGATGGTTGCCAGGTGGTGGTTGGCATGGTGGTGATTGGGAATACCTAGTAATGCCAGTTATTGCTCTATCAACTAGCTATATGGCCTCAATTGCGAGAATAACCCGTTCTTCGATGTTGGAAGTTTTGAATGCAAACTATATACGTACAGCTAGAGCAAAAGGACTTCCGACAAAAACAATCTTCTTTAGGCATGTATTTAAGCCTTCTCTTCTTCCAGTTATTTCATATCTTGGACCAGCATTTGTAGGGTTGATTACTGGATCAGTAGTTATTGACATGATTTTTTCAACGGGTGGAATGGGTTATTTTTTCGTAAATGCTGCATTTAATCGTGATTATGCAGTAATGATGGGTATTACTATTTTGGTGGGTTCTCTGACCATTTTGTTTAGTTTAATTGCAGATCTTCTTTATGCCTGGGTAGATCCAAAGATTAGGTACTAATAAAATGATAGTAGCAAATAAAAACAAAATCAAAGATATGGCGGAAAATCTTTCTGATTCAGGTCCTGGCCGCTCTCTTTGGAAAGATGCTCGGATGCGATTTATGCAAAATAAGGCTGCAACTCTAAGTCTATTTGTTTTATTAGTAATTGTCGCATTTTCTTTTATTGGCTCTCACTTTGCTGTTTGGAGTTATGAGCGAATTGATTGGAATGCTGTGGGCTCAGCTGCAAAAGTTGGAATGCCATCAATTGAGACTGGTCACTACTTTGGAACTGACGATCTGGGTCGTGATATCTATTCACGTGTTATTCAGGGTACTCAGATTTCTCTAATGGTTGGCATATTGGGAGCAACTGTAGCAGTTGTTGTTGGCACTCTATATGGAGCAACCTCAGGCTATCTAGGTGGACGAACGGATCAAATTATGATGCGAATTGTTGATATATTAATGTCAATTCCATACATGTTTGTTTTAATTCTTTTATTAGTTGTTTTTGGCCGATCAATTATAATGCTTTTTGTGGGTATTGGTCTTTTGTCTTGGCTAGATATGAGCCGTATAGTTCGTGGTCAAACCCTGAATCTTAAGAACAAAGAGTTCATTGAGGCTGCTCAGGCAATAGGTGTGAGTGATTATAAAATTATTATGCGACACATTGTTCCCAATCTTTTAGGTATTGTCGCAGTATATGCAACGCTTCTAGTTCCAGGAATTATTCTAGCTGAAAGTTTTATTTCATTTTTAGGACTCGGTGTTCAGGAGCCATTAACAAGCTGGGGTGCTTTAATTAAGGAAGGTTCTAACACAATCATGTACGATACAGAATGGCAATTGCTGTTTCCTCTAGCATTTTTTGTTGTAAGTCTTTTTTGCTTCTATTTTATTGGTGACGGTTTACGAGATGCCCTTGATCCAAAGGGTAGGTAGTTGATATGAGCTTATTAGAGGTAAACAATCTCCAAGTACAATTTGAGACTACTGATGGCATAGTAAGTGCAGTTAATAATGTTAGCTTTTCACTTGAAGAGGGAAAAATTTTAGCAATTGTTGGTGAGTCTGGAAGTGGAAAAAGTCAGACAGTTTTTGCGATGATGGGTTTGTTGGATCAAAATGGTCATGCCACTGGAAGTGTGAAATTCGAAGATCAAGAAATTCTTAACCTTTCTATTTCAGAGCTAAACCTTATTCGTTCTGAAAAGATAGCGATTATTTTTCAGGATCCGATGACTAGTCTTAATCCGTATATGAAAGTCTCTGCGCAGATGGCTGAAGTCTTAATACATCACAAAGGATTGTCAAAAACTGACGCCATTAAGCAATCAATTAGTATGCTGGATGCGGTTCAAATACCTGATGCTAGAAACCTTATTAGAATGTATCCCCATGAATTTTCAGGAGGCATGAGGCAGCGTGTAATGATTGCAATGTCTCTACTGTGTCATCCTAAATTGTTAATTGCTGATGAACCTACAACCGCCCTAGATGTTACAGTTCAAGCTCAAATAATGCATTTACTATCCGATATTCAAAAGGAGTTTGGTACCTCAATTATTTTAATCACCCATGATCTTGGTGTTGTTGCTGGCAACAGTGATGAGACTTTAGTAATGTATGGTGGTCAGGTTATGGAAATTGCTACAACTGAGCTTATCTATGCAAGTCCTACCCATCCATACACTCAAGGATTGATGAGTGCAGTTCCTCGACTTGACGACAATGCGGTTAAACTAAAAACTATACAAGGCAATCCTCCAGATGCGATGTTGGACCCTGTAGGCTGCCCATTTTCCCCGCGCTGTAAATTTTCAAAAGACATTTGTTCCACTCACACTCCAGAACTTCTTGAGACAGGAGAAAATAAACACTTCAGAGCCTGTCATGTAGCATTTAAGGAATTATTATGAATCATGAAACTATGATGCAAGTTGAAAACCTAAAGGTGCATTTTGATGTTTCTAGTGAAGGAGATATGCTTTGGACAAAACGAAAAAAATTACAGGCAGTAAATGGAGTTTCATTTGAATTAAAGTCAGGTGAAACGCTAGGCATAGTGGGTGAGTCAGGGTGTGGTAAATCGACCTTAGCTCGTGCAATTATTAGCATGGTTCCTGCTGAAACAGGAAGAGTTTTATGGTTCGGTAAAGACTTATTAGCACTTAATAAAACAGAAATGAGAAAACACCGAAAAGAAATCCAAATGATCTTTCAAGATCCACTTGCAAGCCTTAATCCTCGAATGACTATTGGAGAGATTATTGCAGAACCCTTGAAAACTCATTACCCTAAAACTTCAAAGGCAGATATTAAAGCAAGAGTTGGAGATGTAATGAATAAGGTTGGTTTATTAGAAAACCTTATTAATCGTTATCCTCATGAATTTTCTGGTGGCCAATGCCAACGTATCGGTATAGCGAGAGCTTTAATCTTAAAGCCTAAATTAATTATTTGTGATGAACCAGTTTCGGCGCTAGATGTTTCCATCCAGGCCCAGGTAATAAATCTACTAATGGACTTACAGAAAGAGATGGGCTTGACTCTAATATTTATCGCTCATGATTTAAGCATTGTGAAGCATATCAGTACCAAAATTATGGTTCTTTACATGGGCAATATAGTTGAGCTTGCTAAAAGTGAAGATATATATAATCATCCACGTCACCCTTATACCCAGGCGTTGATTTCTGCAGTTCCAATTCCAGATCCAAAAATAGAGAAAAACAAGGATTTAATTCTAATAGAAGGGGACTTACCATCACCGATAAACCCTCCATCAGGTTGTGTTTTTCGTACCCGTTGCAAAAAAGCGCAGGACATTTGTTCTCAGGAAAAGCCCGAACTCAAAAAAGCTGCAAGTAGTCATGAAGTTGCCTGCCACTTTAATGATTAACTACTTTAGAAAACGCATATAAAATAAATGGCTACTCATTATCCTGCCCTTCATGTTTTTTCTTATAAAGGGGCTTATATGGTTGGCTATATTTTATGGCTTGTGGGACTTAATTAAGTCAGTCTTTTAAATTTAGCTGTATTACAAATTTAGCTAATAAGGATATTTCGAAAAGGTAAAACTATTTAGTAGTTACCTGAGATAAAATCTCTTTCATACTCTTTTTATTGGTAAATATTTCCTCTTCTGTGAGGCCATCCATTTCGTGAGGAAAGACTAACCAGTCATCTGTTTCATGAATATAGTAATCTGGGACCATATCAATGATGTTTCTTTCGGGCTTATACCAAGGCATCGCCACACGAACATCGTGAGGTATATTTTTTCTTGCCCTCTCATTTAGAGTGTCTAGTATCGCTTTAATGCTTCTTCCTGAATCGAACACGTCATCAACCAAAAGCAGACTATCTTCAGCATTCATGTGGCTAATAAGATAGTCTATGCCATGAACGCGTACCTCTTTTGATTGATTGTTTATGCCAATATACGAGGAAGTCCGAATAGCAATATGATCAGATTCATTGCCCAGATAAGCCAGTATTTCTTGAATGGCAATACCTACCGGGGTGCCGCCACGCCAAACACCCACAATAAAGTTTGGTCTGAAGCCACTATTATAGATATCCACACCGAGTTTAAATGAATCGAGAAGTAATTCTTCCGCTGTAATATATTTCTTTGTTATAGACATAGTTTCATTCCAACTAATAATTATTTAATTATAAATTTATTTAATTTATATTTTAGTCAATTGACCATTCATTAATTTGCTTAACTAAGTGAGATTTAGTTTTAGTATCTGCAAACGAGGATTCCATAGCCATGCGAGAAATGCAAAGTAGCTGTTTTAAATCGAGATTAAAGTGTTCAGCTCCATTTTGATACTCTTTACCGACACTGGTATTAAAAAACGGTGGATCGTCTGAGTTTAAGCTGACACTAATTCCTGCTTCAAGAATATGATTTAGAGGATGACTTTTCCAGTCTGGATACAAAGCCAAAGCCAAATTGCTTCCCGGACAGATTTCTAAAGATATTTTACGATTTACCAAGGTTTTAATTAATTCGTCGTCCTCAGCGCTTCGAACACCGTGGCCTATTCGGCTTATCATTGGTAGATGATTAATTACATCCCAAACACTTTCAGAACCACATACTTCACCCGCATGAACAGTGCAAGGATAGCCAGCATCGATGGCAATTTGAAAAGCGGGAGTAAAATCTGATGCAACGTATTGGGATTCATCTCCACCCATACCAAAACCGACAATATAGGGGTGTGGCTCATCGACCATGAGTTGTGCAATTCTTACCGCCTGCTGTGGCCCTAGATGACGGACACAAGTGACTATAATTCGTCCTATAATGCCAAACTCTCTTTCAGCATCATCAATCCCTTGAGCACAGCCTGACAAAACATCTTCGTAACTCATACCCATTTCAGCAGCGTGGTCTGGAGAAATAAATGTTTCAGCATAAATCACTCCCTCAAGTGCACAGGATTTAAGGTAATCATAGGTAATCTCTCGATAGTCTTTGCTGTACTGCAGACAAGAACTTACTTCGTCGTAAGCTTGCAAAAAAGTGACAAAGTCATCCCAGGCAAAGTCTCCTTGTGGAGTAAATAAACCATCCCTCAGCTTTATGTTATTGCGTTTTGCAATCTGTTTAACTAATGAAGGCTGGATGGTTCCCTCGAGATGACTATGGAGTTCAACCTTAGGTATTTGACAGATTTTTTGGTGCATTAATTTCATCTGTATTTATCAATTCTATATTAATTGACAGCTCTTACCATGCGGCAACGGATCTATCTCTAAATGATTAGCTATTGTTTGACCCATATCAGCAAAGCTAGATCTTTCGCCTAAGTTATTGTTTTTCACTTGGTTTCCATAAAATACTACCGGTACATGTTCACGAGTATGGTCGCTACCTGGCCAAGTTGGGTCGCAACCATGATCGGCAGTAATAAGTACCAGGTCATCATTACTTAATTGGCTCTCAATTTCAATTATACGTTTATCGAGTTGTTCCAAAGCCAACGCATAGCCCGCAACGTCACGTCGGTGTCCAAACTTAGTATCGAAGTCTGCTAAATTGACAAATATTAATCCTTCTTGAACTAGCTTCATTTGTGACAATAATTGATCTATCAATGCCATGTTATCAGAACCCTTAACAGTATAACTAACGCCTTGATTAGAAAAAATATCGGCAATTTTTCCTAGTGAAACAACTTGACCACCGGCAGCTTGAATAAAATCTAATAAAGTTAGGCCGTTTGGAGGTGTGGTTAAGTCACGACGGTTAGCAGTACGCTCAAAATCATCACTACAAGTGCCAATAAATGGCCTTGCAATAACTCGCGTAATACCCAATGGGTCAACAAGACGCTTGGCTACTTTGCATAGTTCATAAAGACGCTCTAAGCCAAAAGATTGTTCATGTGCAGCAATCTGAAATACTGAATCAGCAGATGTGTAACAAATAGGAAAACCGGTTTCCAAGTGTTTCTCACCAAACTCTTTGATGACTTCTGTGCCGGAAGCATGCTTATTAGCTAAGGTGCCGCTAATTTGACCTTGAGTTAAGAGGTTCTGAAGTAGCGATGAAGGAAAGCAGTTTTCTTGGCTTGGAAATGTCCCCCACTCAAAAGGAACCGGCAAGCCACAAATTTCCCAATGACCACTTGGAGTGTCTTTGCCGGCACTTACTTCACGGGCGTAACCATAAGCGCCTTGAGGAGTAACACTAGCCACAGGCAAAGGTTTTCCACGACTGGCATTAGCTGCAGCTCCTAGACCCCACCTAAGTAAATTAGGTATGTTTAGTGGCCCTTGGCGTTGACTATTGTCTGCATTACCCTCAGCGCAAGCTTCAGCAATATGGCCTAGAGTGTCTGCACCTTTGTCGCCATATCGATGAGCGTCAGCGCTTGAACCTATGCCTAAGGAATCGAGTACTAAAATGATTGCACGCTTCACGATTCTCTCTCTTTGTTGGAAGATAATATTTCATACACCAGAGGTGCTGTTTCAGGGGGGGTTTCACTGAATTGTATGGTTGAGGGCAATGTTTGTTGCAAATACTGGACTTGATCATCATTACGGACATGTGCATAGGCTAAAGGTTGCCCAGTATCGATCCACTGACCGATATTCACGATGTCGGTCAAACCTACGCCATGATCTATTGAGTCACTGGCCTTAGTGCGTCCAGCCTTCAGGTGTATCATATTTAAACCAATGGTACGAACATCCATCTTAGTTATATAGCCAGAAGATTTCGATAATATAGGGTTAATAATTGGCATTGGGACTAAGTAGTCATCCGTTTTTTCCAATAAATCTATAGGGCCTCCTAGCGCATGGATCATTTGTCCAAATACCTGTGCTGCTTGACCCGAAAATAAAGCCTCTTGGGATTTCGTTCTAGCAGCTACTAGATCAGATTCGATGCCACTCAACTGTAGCATTTGTGCAGCCAGCTCGAGTGTTAGTTGCAGTAAACGTTCATTAGCATTTTCTGGTTCAATCAAAAACCCGATACATTCTTGTACTTCGGTGGCATTACCCACGTTATAGCCTAATACCTGATCCATGTCCGTGATTAGGCAACGGGTTGGAACACCCGCACTGCTTGAGACATCTGCAATACTCTGAGCCAACTCTTGAGCCATACTGTAGTCTGCAGCAAAAGCACCATTTCCGGTCTTGATATCCATCACCAAGGCATCAAGGCCAGAGGCAAGCTTTTTAGACAGTATAGATGCGGTAATTAAGTCTATAGACTCTATTGTAGCAGTCACATCTCTTATGGCATAAAAGCGCTTATCGGCTGGAGCTAATTTATCAGTTTGACCAATAATAGCGCAGCCCACTTTCTGTACCAATGCTCGAAATTTGGTGTTATCTGGAGCGCCATTGTAGCCTGGAATACTTTCTAGCTTGTCCAAAGTTCCACCGGTATGCCCCAAACCTCTTCCAGATATCATAGGAACGTAGCCACCGCAGGCTGCAACAATAGGTGCAAGCATCAAGCTGACTTTGTCTCCCACTCCTCCAGTAGAGTGTTTATCGACAACAGGACCGTCGAGATCTAAATCATGCCATTTAAGTGTTTCACCTGAATGCATCATGTGTTGCGTTAAACTGACACGCTCTTCCATGCTCATTCCACAGTGAAATACTGCCATGGCAAACGCTCCTAACTGAGCATCAGTAAGACTTTTATCACTAATGCCTTTAACTAAAAAACCGATCTCTGAATGGTTTAAACTTAGTCCGTCACGTTTTTTACGAATCAGTTCTTGTGGTAGGAATTTTTCACTCATAAATCTACCAGTTAGTCACCATATGGTGTCCAAATATTTTTCACTTCTGTGGCGTTACGCAGAAATTCTAAACCTTCGCCTTGTTGAGGGTCCAGCCAATCCCGATCGCCTTCCTGATGAACCCATAAACGCTTTAAGTCAGCAGCACTAGTAGTCTCAACTTTGGCAACCGTTTCGTCGTCAGACCAACACCAAATTCCATCTACTTCGGCGTGACCAGCTAATTGATCAGCTAATTCACTCTTGTTGCCAGTTACTATATTTATCACCCCAGGAGGAATATCTGAGGTTTCAAGTGTTTGAACTAATTCCAAAGCGACACCAGCATAGCGCTGACTAGGAATTAAAACAACTCGGTTACCCATAGCTATAGCAGGTGCAATCAAAGATATTGTGCTTAACAAGGGTTTTTCTTCAGGAGCGATTTGTGCCAATACTCCGATGGCTTCAGGTAAAGCCATTGTTACGCCACGATAAGGTGCATTATGAACAGCGCCATCATATTTATCGGACCATGCTGCATAGCTAAATAGTCGACTCAAGCTGGCATTAAATTCAGTTTTTGCCTCTTTTTTGGTGATTCCACACAAATCTTGTAAGCGCTTTATCCATTCAGATTCGCGCAGTGCTAAGTTTTCAGCCAGAAAATAGATAATTTGAGCTCTAACATGACCATTTTGGTTACTCCAAGAATTGGCTTTAATTGCTGCACTTACTGCATTTCGAATATCTTTACGGTTACCTGAGCCAACCAAGCTTGCTAAACTACCATCGGCCTTGTAAGTGGCAATGCTGTGGCCACCATCTGGTCTTACCTGTTTACCACCAATATAGAATTTTAAGGTGCGGTCAATAGTTTCATTGCTACTTGGTTGTTGCTTTGCAGTGACAGGTTTTAAGCTTTTACTAGGGGTTAAGAATTTTGGTTTAAGGTACTCAAAAAGCCCTTCCTTGCCACCTTCGCGACCAAATCCAGATTCTCTTACTCCGCCAAAACCGCAAGAAGCATCAAATTGATTGTGGCAGTTAATCCAGATTACTCCAGCCTTAAGCTTTGGAGCCACATCCATAGCACGATTAATATTTTCACTCCAAACACTTGCTGCTAAGCCGTAGCGGCTATTATTAGCCAAAGCGACAGCCTCAGTTTGAGTGCGGAAAGTCATTGATACTAATACAGGTCCAAAAATTTCTTCTTGAGCTAGAGGGTGGCTTGCATCGATCTCAGTAATAAGACTTGGCGGGTAATAATTTCCTTCAGATTGGCCATCATAAGCTTGGAAAAGTTCACCACCTTGTTGGAGACCTTGTTGTACCATCTGATCAACCCTCTGGTATTGAGTTTGACTTACTAAGCTTCCCAAGTCAGTTGATTTATCTAGCGGCAAGCCTAAGCGTAATTTTTGAATACGTTTTTTGATTTTGGAGTGCAATTTATCTGCAACTTTTGCTTGTACTAACAATCTTGACCCTGCACAACATACCTCACCTTGATTAAACCAGATAGAGTCAACTAAGCCTTCAACAGCAGCATCTAAATCAGCATCTTCAAAAACCACGAAAGCTGACTTGCCACCAAGCTCTAAAGTTAGTTTCTTACCTTGACCTGCAGTACTCTGTCTTATTGATCGACCTACGGCTGTTGATCCAGTAAAGGCAACCTTGTCAACTCCCTTGTGAGCAGCTAGCGATGCACCTACATCGCCAGCACCATTGACGATATTAACGACACCAGGAGGGACACCAGCTTGTTCACACAAATGAGCAAAGAACATAGCAGTGATAGGTGTTTGTTCGGCTGATTTAAATACAATCGTGTTGCCCATTGCTATAGCAGGGGCGATTTTCCATGCCAACATTAATAAGGGGAAATTCCAAGGTACAATTTGTGCTGCTACTCCAATCGGTTCATAGCTAGAAAACTCTTGTTCTTGAAGTTGTGCCCAGCCAGCATGGTGATAGAAATGTCGAATAACCAAGGGTATATCAATGTCCCGACTTTCGCGAATTGGTTTGCCGTTATCTAGGGTTTCTAAGACCGCGGTTAAACGTGTATGTTTTTGTAATAAACGTGCCAACGCATAGAGTACTTTAGCCCTTCCATGTCCACCCAATGCTTGCCATTTAGGTTGAGCTTTTCGGGCAGTAGCCACAGCCGCATCTAATTGAGAAGAGTTGGCTACTTCAATGTGGGCCAGTAGTTCGCCATTCGAAGGGTTATTACTAGCGATCAACTCTGCATTTTTCCGGTTATCAAACTTACCATTGATAAATTGTCCAAATCGACGACCATGCTTTTCGAGCCATTTTTGCGCTTCAGTGCTACTTTCTAGAGCTTGGCTATAATCAAGTTGTTCAAAAGATTTTAATAATGACATGGGTTAATCCTATGTTAGAGGGTGTCGGTAAGAAGCTGAATAATAACCACTAGAAAAATGATCAAGCTGACGTTCAATATCACCCAGTAAGCTAGATGCACCAAATCTAAATAGGTCTGGCTCCAACCAGCGTCGTCCCAGTTCTTCTTTAATCATGGTCATGTAAACTAACGCTGTCTTGCTGTCACTGATACCACCTGCTGCTTTGAAACCAATGCGGCAACCAGTCTCTTCATAAAAATTGCGAATCATGCGAGCCATAACCAAACTCGCTGGCAAGGTCGCATTGACAGGCTCCTTTCCAGTAGACGTTTTGATGAAGTCAGCTCCGGCCATCATGCAAACCTGAGAAGCTTTGGCAATGTTACTAAGATTCCCTAGCTCGCCAGTCGCTAAAATAGTTTTCATGAGTGCTGTGCCACACTTCTCACGGAAATCTTTAACTTCTTTGTATAGCGCCTTCCAATTGCCTTCTAAAACGTGACGGCGGCTTATCACTATATCGATCTCATCTGCACCAGAAGAAACTGAATATTCAATTTCTTGCATCCTTAAGGGTAGGGGGGAGAGCCCTGCAGGAAAACCAGTAGATACGGCAGCTAATTTCACTTCTGAGTCTTTTAGGGCTTTGTTTGCAGCATTCAACATGTCGTGGTAAACGCAAACTGCAGCTACACTTATTTCAAGAGATTCGACAGCTAAATCCTTTTTTAAGTTAGGGTTTAAGGGTTGCTTAGCTTTACTGCAAAGACGTCGAACACGAGCTTCGGTATCATCACCGGACAATGTTGTCAGGTCAATCAAGGTGATAGCTTTGAGTAACCATGCCGCCTGTTGTTGTTTTTTAATACTACGGCGTACACCGTAATTCGCACATCGACGCTCTATAGCACTTCGATTGATAGAGATATTGGCAATCTTACCTTTCTGAAATTCGACACCTAGGTTACGCTTAGTATTGGACTCACCATTAGGGTAATTTTCTACTTCCATTTTTGGATAAGAAATAACTTTTTTGTCATCCTCAGCGAATTTTTTGTTGATAATCGAGTCTTCAGTATTTAGCTTGTTAGTCTTCATTTAAAATATTATTGGCCTTTAAGGTAGGCAATCAGTAAACACTCTACAGTATCTGCAGCCTGGCTTGCAAAAGAAATCGTTTGTTCGTGACTAAGAGCTGTTTTACTCATACCTGCTGCATAGTTAGTAATCACTGAAAGGGCACACAAAGATAGGCCTTGATGACGAGCGAGAATGACCTCTGGGACGGTCGACATACCAACCGCATCTGCACCTAAAGTTTTGAGAGCGCGAATTTCTGCAGGAGTTTCGAATTGCGGACCACTCATCCAGGCATAGATGCCTTCATGTAAATTAATATCATTAGCTTTAGCTGCAGAGCGCATAGCATCATTCAAGTCATGACTGTAAGCCTCACTCATGTCTACAAAACGTTGATTGCTTTCAACACCAAATAACGGTGAAACACCGGTCATATTAATGTGATCAGTTATCAGCATTACGCTTCCCGGAGTGGCATTAGAATTTAAACTTCCGGCAGCATTAGTTATTACTAAAGATTGGCAACCCATAACATTAAGGGTTTTAATAGCTACAGCCATTGTATTGGCCTTTCCTTTTTCATAATAGTGAGCTCGTCCTTGTAGAATTGCAATATCGATACCGCTTACTTGACCTAAAAATAGCTTACCTGCATGACCGCCTACACCGGCGACAGGAAATCCTGGCAATTTATCAAAGTCAATACTGGCAACAACCTCAACATGGTCACAAAATTGACCCAATCCAGAACCTAGTATTAAGCCCACCTGAGGTCTGAAACCCTTTGCAGATTTGCTAATAACTTTAATACAGTCTTCAACCTGACTCATGGCAAATGCTCTGGTCCGAATGAATTAGGCAACAAGTCAGCAAGAAGTAATCGCTGTTGTACGCTGCTAGGGGAACACAAGATAACTTGTGTATTGATGTTAGAAAATTCTCGTATGCGTTGACGACAGCCACCACAGGGACAACCGCCTTGATCATTTTGACTCATAACATAAATCATTTTGATGTTCTTTTCACCTGCAATCACCATTGACGCGATGGCCGCTGTTTCTGCACAGTGTCCTTCCGGATAGCTTGCATTCTCAACGTTACAACCGCTATAAGTGTTTCCCTTGTCAGTAACCACTAAAGCACCCACAGGATAATTAGAGTAGGGCACGTAAGCCTTATTCATGGCTTCTTTTAATAATGCAATATAGTTATCTTCATGCATACCTATAACTCCTTAATATAAGGTTCTCCAACGGCCTTAGGTGGTATTGCTCTCCCAATAAAACCAGCCAACAAGATGACGGTTAATATGTAAGGAGTAGCCTCAATAAACTGCACTGGAATTTCACCAATACCGGGAATAACTACACTTTGCAAGCGGTCCTCTAAAGCCTTTAGAAAACTAAATAAAAAACATGCAGATAGGACTGTATATGGACGCCATTTTCCGAATATTAAAGCAGCCAAAGCAATAAATCCTGCTCCTGCAGTCATGTCTTTTGTGAACTGAGCGTTGTGGGCTGTGGCAATATATGCGCCTCCGATGCCACATAAAATTCCACCTATTAGTAATGCCTTATAGCGCAATCTATCAACAGACAAACCCGCAGTATCGACAGCTTTAGGATTCTCACCTACGGCTCGTAGACGTAGCCCGAATCGGGTTCGGTATACAACCCACCAGACCAGTGGAACTATTAGAAGAGCTAAATAAACCAAAATGTTGTGACCACTAATCAATTCCCTATATATATCTCCTAAAATTGGAATATAGTCAATAATATCAACACCTGGCAATGTGATAGAAAGAAATCTTTCATCATTTGCAAGAGCGGGCGTCTGTCCTCCTTGCTTGAACCATGCCAAACCCAAAACCATCGTCAGCCCTGACGCCATTATGTTGATGGCTACACCGCTCACAATTTGATTTCCTTTGTGGGTAATGGTGGCAAAACCATGAACCATAGCAAAAATACAGGAGGCTATAATCGCTGCACCCAAACCAATCCATGGTGATCCAAATACTGAAGCTGCTGCAGCAGAAATAAAGGCTGCGATTAGCATTTTTCCTTCTAAGCCAATATCAACAATACCAGAACGTTCGCTAAATAATCCTGCCATGGATGCAAATATGAGAGGTGTACTGTACCTTAATGTGGCATCTAAAGTATTTAATAGAAATTCATTCATTCGCTTACCTCTACAGGTGCTAAAAAACGAACCAACCAGGGTTTATATATATACTCCAAGGCACCACAAAAAAGTATCACTAAACCCTGCATAACAACCACTATGTGTCGAGAAACGTTTGGTAGCTCAAAGGCTAGCTCCATCCCTCCCTGATAGAGTATGCCAAACAATAATGCAGCGACTAGGATGCCTGCTGGATGGTTTCGACCCATTAATGCCACTGCTATACCACCGAACCCATAGCCATATTGGAAATCCAACATCAGACGATGCTGATAACCTAACAGTTCATTTACAGCGACTAAGCCTGCTAAGGCACCAGAAATACACATAGTTATGACAATAACTTTTTTCGGTTTAATTCCACCATACACTGCTGCAGTAGTGTTTTTTCCTGTGGCACGTATGGCGTAACCCCAGCGAGTATGCCAAAGGAAAATCCACACCAATAGTGAGAAAAGTAACGCCAGCACTATTGATAAATTTAAAGGTGAAGGGGCTATCTTGTAACCTATTCCAGCGAAAACGTCATGAATAAATGGCAGCCATGCTGTTTCAGGAAACATCTTGCTTTGAGGGTTCATTTGTCCAACTTCACGTAGCACGTGAACACACATATAGACCATCAAAGCCGAAGCTATGAAATTAAACATGATCGTGGTGATGACTATGTGACTCCCCCTATAAGCTTGCAGGTAGCCTGGCACGATAGCCCATAAGGCGCCAAATAGTAGGCTACCCATGATGCTCGCAGGGATAACAATCCAGGGACTTATACTCGGATCGAAAGCTAGAACTACCAGAGCAACACCGAGTCCACCAACATAGGCCTGTCCTTCCCCGCCAATATTGAATAACCCTGCATGAAAGGCAACAGCAACAGCTAAACCGGTAAAAACAAAGTTGGTAGCGTAATACAGAGTGTAACCAATCCCTTCTTCGTAACCAAGGGTACCGTATATAACAATTTTGGCAGCTTCAATAGGGTCCACATTGATAAATACAAAAACGATAGCTATGGCAGCAAATGCAGTTAAGACATTAAGTAGTGGCAACATCAAACCATTAATCCAGGCTAGACGAGTATCACGAGTCATGGCTGTGCCTCTTGGTTTGTTTCTGATGGATTCAGTACGTTGGCCATCATCATACCTAGTGTGCGCTCTTCGGCATCTATCGCATCCACTTTGCCGGTAATTTGTCCATCACACATAACAATAATACGATCACTGAGCGACATAATTTCTTCTAATTCAACAGAAACCAGAACAACAGCTTTGCCTGCATCTCGCATAGCAATAATCCTCTTATGAATAAATTCAATGGCACCAATGTCGACTCCACGGGTCGGCTGACCAATAATTAAGACTTCAGGATTGCGTTCGAATTCTCGAGCTACAATGAGTTTTTGTTGGTTGCCACCCGAAAAATTAGATGATTTTAGTTTAGGGTCTGCTGGACGCACATCAAAGGCAGACATTAAAGATTCACAGTTGTCCCTTACTAATGATTTTTTAAGCCATAATCCTTGATTGAGCTGTTTGTCATTGTGATAACCTAGGAGGGCTGATTCACTGGCACTAAATTCAGTAATCAAACCCATCCCTTGACGATCTTCTGGTACATGTGCTATACCCAATTCACGCAATATTTTGGGTCCAAGATGATTATTAGAAGTTATGATTTCACCAAAGACTTCAATACTGCCTTCAGTCAAAGGCAAAATACCGGTTAAAGCTTTCAATAGCGTCCCTTGACCATTTCCGGTAACACCGGCAATCCCAAGAACTTCACCAGAACAGACTTCAAAACTGACATCTTTAACACGTTCAATACCTTGTTCGTTTGAGACATGTAGGTTTTTTACTTTCAGTACTGGTGAACCACTTTTTGATTCTGATTTATCTATATTTAGCAATACTTTGCGGCCGATCATTAATTCAGCTAGCTCTTCAAAGCTGGTTTCATTTGTTTGTCGATGCGCTACCATTTTTCCATCACGCATGACTGACACTTGGTCTGTGATGCTCATGATCTCGCGGAGCTTATGAGTAATTAAAATGATGGTTACGCCTTGCTCTTTTAGTGAAGTAAAGATACGAAAAAGCTCATCTGTTTCTTGGGGCGTTAGTACACCTGTGGGTTCATCCAAGATTAGAATCTTGGCGCCTTTATATAAACCCTTGAGAATTTCAACTCTTTGCAGTATTCCTACCGATAGTGATTCAACGGGTGTATCTAAATCTACTTCCAGACCATATTCAACACCAAGACGTGTAAGCTCTTTGCGAGCTTTTTCTAAGCTTTCTGAGATTAAGGCGCCACCCTCAGTTCCCAAAATGACGTTTTCTAGTACAGTAAAGTTTTCAACTAACATAAAGTGCTGATGAACCATACCAATACCCGCGTCGATAGATTGACGTGAGCTAGTAAATTTGCAGTCTTTCTCAAAGACTTTAATATGCCCTGAGTCTGCCTGATAAAAGCCGTACAAAATACTCATCAATGTTGATTTACCGGCGCCATTCTCGCCTACAATGCCATGGATAGTTCCAGTCTTAACAGTCAGAGATACTTTGTCATTGGCATGAACGGCACCGAAATGTTTGTCTACATCGATTAGTTCAATTGCTATATGAGAATTGTCCATAGTTGTAATTCTAAACTAAATACAATAATATTTTATAGTCGTACATATAATACATCCGACCCTAAGGTCGGATGTATTAATGGATAAAACTAGTAGTTAGATTGGGCAGCTATCATCCGCCATGTAATCATGTACTACAATGTCGCCAGCAATAATTGCGTCTCTGGCTTCATTTACGCGTGCTTCCATTTCTGGAGTGATTAGGTCACGGTTGTACTCGTCTAGAGCCCAACCAACACCATCCTCAGCAAGTCCTAGAATTCTAAAGCCAGCTTCCCAGGTACCATTGTTTGCTGCTTCATAGCTATCATAAGCGGCTTCTCCTACTCTCTTTAACATAGAGGTTAGCATAGTGCCAGGTTGCATCCAGTTCTGATTTGAGTCAACACCGATAGCCAGAACACCTGCATCGGCAGCGGCTTGATAGACGCCGGAACCTGTGCCACCTGCAGCTGCATAGACCACATCAGCTCCATTTTGGATCTGGGTACGGGTCAATTCACCACCTTTAGATGGGTTACCAAATGCTGCCGGGGTTGAGCCAGTCATATTAGCAAGTACATTCATAGAGCTATCTTGCCATTTAACACCTTGCTTATAGCCACACTCAAAGCGGCTAATCAAAGGAATATCCATACCGCCGATAAAACCTACAGTGCCAGTCTTGGAATTCATGGCTGCCAACACACCGACAAGGAAGGAGCCTTCATGCTCTTTGTATAACACGTTCTGAACATTAGGTAATCCTACAACCATATCAATTAGAGTGAATTTTGTATCCGGATAAGCTTCAGCAGCGGCTTGCACCGCATTAGCCATGGCAAAACCAACAGCGACGATAGGTTCATAACCACGTGAAGCGAGCTTCTTCAAGCTTTGTTCTACTTGAGCAGCGTTTGTAGGCTCAAGTTCTGTAACAGCAATACCAGTATCATTCATATACTTAGTTATTCCTACAAATACAGCTTCATTGAAAGATTGGTCGTTCTTACCGGCAATGTCGTATACTACGGCAGGCTTAATATCAGCTTGCGCTATAGACGCAGATAAGACAAATGCGCCAGCAATCAAAGCCAGACTTGTTTTTTTAATTAACCCACCTAATCGTGAGCTTTTCGTATGTTTCATTTTTCTTCTCCTTGGTTTATGTTATGTATTTTTATCTTACTTTATAGTTATAAAAATTTTAGAAATCAACCATTAAGAAAGACGGGTAAAAATTCTTCTGTGTTTAACCTGGGGTTTTTTGAATTTTTAAACAAATACCCAAGTTTCAATCATTATATTCCTGTCTATAATTTTTTGGCAAAAAAATTATGTAAATAATTATAAATATCTAAATATTAGACTTAAAATATTGTATACAATAATTGTTAACAATATTGACTATTTAAATTTATAGGTCTACAATAGCGTTATTATTGATTCTTAAGATAAATATGTAAGATACTATGAGTACAACTTTAAGCACAAGTTCTGACGATGTTGTTGAGGTTATCTTTGAAGCCATACTAAAGAAGAGACTCAACCCTGGAGTTAAATTATCTGAAATTTCTTTACAAGAAGAGTTTGGGTATAGTCGTTCAGTGATTAGGCAAGGTTTTGATAGGCTAGTTGATTCAGGTGTTTTAATACACAAAAAGAATCAAAGCGTTCGTGTTGCTTGTCCAACGGAATATGAAACTAAGCAAATCTATGAGGCAAGGAAAGCCATAGAAACTGGTGTCATTATGATTCTGGTAGGAAAATATCACAACAAGCAGCTCGACTTGACTGAGATTGATTCTATGGTTTCCAAAGAGAAGCAGTTGCATGATTCTGAAGAACTTGCAAAGCTCACCAGGTTGTCATGCGATTTTCATTTAACTTTGGCTGAGTTGTGTGACAATAAGTATCTAGTTGAAAGCTTAAAACCATTAATTCCTCTGAGTGCCCTTGCTGCTTCCGTATATGCTGATCGTGAATCAAATTTTTGCTCTTTTGCTGAACACCAAGAGCTCATTGAGGCCATTAAAAGTAATAATATTAAGAAGGCAAGTGAAGCAATAAATGTTCATTTAGATCACTGCGTTCAGTCATTAAACTTTGGTGTTCAAGTCAAGACAAAAAATAGTTATAGCCATATATTTAATTAGAGAAAAATATGAACAAAAAATTAATTGAAAGTCTTGATCATTACCCACGCAATATGACCGGTTATGGAAGCGGCTCAATTCATCCTCAGTGGCCGAATAAGGCTCGTGTTGCATTGCAGTTTGTTCTCAACTATGAGGAAGGTGGAGAAAACTGCATACTTCACGGCGACAAGGCTTCAGAGGCGTTCCTTTCAGAGATAGTGGGAGCCAAGCCCTATGATGGAGTGAGACATATGAGTATGGAGTCCTTGTATGAGTACGGCTCAAGGGTAGGGGTGTGGAGAGTATTAGGCCTTTTCCGAGAATTTGAAATCCCTATTACTGTTTTTGCTGTGGCAGTGGCAATTGCCCGTAACCAGGAACTGGCAGACTATTTGGTTGATAAAAGCTATGACATTTGTGCGCATGGTTTTCGTTGGATAGATTATCAGTTTATTGATGAAAAAACAGAACGTGAACATATCAAAAACTGTATGTCTTTGTTAACAGATTTTTTAGGTAAACGTCCACTCGGCTGGTATACCGGTAGAAATAGTCCGAACACCAGAAGGCTGGTAATTGAAGAGGGAGGTTTTTTGTATGACAGTGACAGCTATGATGACGATTTGCCTTATTGGGTTGAAGGCAAGAGTGAAAAAGAAAAGCATTTAGTTATTCCATATACCCTTGATGTTAACGATATGAGGTTTGCTACTCCCCAAGGATTTAATTCAGGTGATCAGTTCTTTAACTACCTCAAGGACAGCTTTGATGCGCTGTATTTGGAAGGAGAAACGCACCCTAAAATGATGTCCGTAGGTATGCATGCACGTATCTTAGGGAGGCCCGGTCGAATTATGGCAATGAGAAAGTTTTTGGCATACGTTAGAACTTTTGATGACGTCTGGTTTTGTACTCGAAAACAAATAGCCGACCATTGGTATGAAAATTTTTAACAGAAACGATAGCTATGAAATTACCTAGTGATTTAGCTAAACACTCTTCAAAAGAATTTATAGAAACTTTTGAAAATGTATATGAACACTCGCCATGGATTGTGGAACAAGCCTTGGAGTTAGTTTTAGCAAACAATGAATGCAACAGTTTAGAGATGTTTCATCAACTTTTGTGTGAAATTATGTTGCAAGCGGACAGTGATTTACAAGACAATTTGATTCTGTCGCACCCAATGTTGGCTGGCAAAAAAGCGCAAAACAATGAACTCACGGATTTTTCGACAACTGAACAAAAATCTGCAGGATTAAATGACTGTAACGACAGTGAAATTAAGCTTTTTGAAGAACTTAACCATCAATACTTTATAAAGTTTAATTTCCCTTTTATTATGGCAGTTAAGGAAAAAAATAAATCTGAAATATTGGCGAGCTTTAAAAGCCGACAGGAAAATACTGTCTCTCAAGAAAGGTTAAATGCTTTGAGCGAGATTAACAAAATTGCCTGGTTAAGAATTAAGGAAATCTATGGATTATGAAGGACAAATGAATGTCACAAGTAGTGACTTTGGGAGCAAGGTAATTTATTGTAGCGATGAATTTTTTGCTGACTCTTGTCGAATGCTGCAAAACAACGAAGCGGTTTTTGTTGAGGACAAGTATGACGAGCATGGCAAGTGGATGGATGGTTGGGAGACCCGACGTCGACGTGATGGCAAAAATGATTTTTGTTACATCAGGCTTGGTTCAAAGTCAGTCATTAATGACTTTAATATTGATACCAGTTACTTTACAGGTAATTTTGCTCCTGCAATCTCTATATTGGGTTGTTGTGTTGCGGGAGGTATTACTGACGACAGAGTTGTCGATGGGTCGGCAGTAGATGAATGGTTTGACTTGCTAGCCAAGGAAAAATTAACGGGAGATTCAAGTAATATTTTTTCTTCTAATTCTCTCAAGCCAGTCACCCACCTTAAGGTAACCTTGTACCCTGATGGCGGTATAGCCAGGCTTAGAGCATATGGTAGTGTTTGGTCTGACGATAATAGATATAAAGTTAAGGGTACCAATGTAATTGCTAAGGAAAGTGGAGCAAAAGCGGTTTTTGCAAATGATGAACATTTTGGCTGTTTAAGTAATATTCTTGAAAAACATGAACCAATCAATATGGCAGATGGTTGGGAGACAAGGCGACGACGTGAGCCTGGAAATGACTGGGGAATTGTTGCGCTTGCAAAACCAGCAACAGTAGATGAGATTGTGATTGATACAAAATTTTTTAAAGGCAACTATCCAGACACGTTTTCTATTTGTACAACCTGCAGTGATGAGTCTGATGCGAAAGCATTAATAGAGCAAAGCAATTCCTGGGACCAACTGATTGGCAGAAAAAAACTGGAAATGAATCAAATACATGTCTTTAAGAAGAGTGAATTATTACACCAAGATCCTATCACTCATATCCGCATTGACATTTTTCCTGATGGAGGAATTGCCCGATTAAAACTTATTGGAAACTTTATCAATCATGAATAATTTAATCCTTACTCCAGAAGCCCTGACGGCTGAAAACTTTAGCCAGTTTGGTCAAGTGATCAGCTGTGAACAGAAAGATTACCTGACCATTAATAACGGCTATGCAAAAAAATATCCTGACCTAGCGACAATAGACACTCAGGAAAATGGTGGAACAACCGCAGTGCATATTTTTGTAGCCAAAAAGAGACAATTTCCCTTGCAAATTAAGATGCTAGAGAAGCACCCTTTTTTCAGTCAAACCTTTATTCCTAAAGATAATCAACCCTTTTTGGTAGTCGTTGCACCACCCTCTGATGAGCCAAATATTGAAGATATCAGGTCCTTTATTAGTAACGGTGAGCAGGGCGTAAACTATTCACGGGGGGTTTGGCATTTCCCTCTAATTAGTGTCAAAGATGATGTTCAATTTATAGTTATTGATAGAAAGTATGATATCGATTCTGATGACCTAGAGCAATGTATCGTGCATCCCATAGAAGATTCTAACATTACATTAGAGTTCAGCTTATGATGAAAATATATCTATTTGAATGGATAAGCTTGTCGTTGAAGTTGTTCCACATTGTCGTGGGTATTGCGTGGATTGGAGCTTCTTTTTATTTTAATTGGCTAGAAAATAAGCTTAATCGAGTCGGCAACAAAGATGAAATTGATGGTCATCTATGGGCAATCCATGGTGGTGGCTTCTATTACCTAGAAAAATACAAAAAATATCCAGAAAATTTACCAGAACCATTGCATTGGTTTAAGTGGGAAGCTTATTTCACTTGGATATCTGGAATATTGCTATTGTCACTCATTTATTACTTCAATGCTAGTACCCATTTGTTGAGTTCTGATAGCTCTATACTGCCTGCTTATGGAGTTGCTTTGAGTCTATTGGGGTTGCTGGTCATCTGGCTTGTATATGACCTCTTGTGTAAATCGAAATTAGTGGATAAACCGACTATTTTTATAGGGATTTTGTTTCTAATTATCACGCTGAGCGCTTATTTGTACAGCTATATCTTTATTCCTAGAGCAGTCTATATGCAGATTGGTTCTATGATTGGAACCATCATGGTGGCAAATGTTTTTTTTGTAATTATTCCTGTACAAAAAAAATTGGTGGCCGCCTGCATAGATAAAACCCAGGTCAGTAGAGAGTTAGGATTGAAGGGCTATATCCGCTCTCGACATAACAACTACTTCACGCTCCCTGTAGTGTTTACGATGATAAGCTTTCACTACCCTGGGGTGTATAGTGGTTCTTATGGTTGGCTAGTGTTGATAGCCATTATGGGTATTTTGGTGTTGATACGTCACTATTTCAATTTAAGGGGAGTAGGGCAGGCAACAAATAGTTTGATTGGTCTAATAATATTAGCAATAATAGTGCTGTTTTTTGCCCTTTCACCAAGTCAAAATAAGTCAGAAATTCAGGAAATAGTGAGTATTAGTGAAGTAAAAAGTATCATTGATAGGCGCTGTACTAGTTGTCACTCTGACAGTCCTACTGACGATGTTTTTGTCGTCGCCCCTAACGGCTTTATGTTGAATACTGAAGAACAGATTATTGCCAGTAAGAATCTAATTTATCAACGCACAGTGGCAACTAATTCTATGCCGTTTAATAACAAAACTAATATGACTGAAACTGAAAGAGAGAAATTAAAGGTTTGGTTTGAGGGTGAGTAATGACTGACTATAACCTATACCGTGGCTCAATCTTTCACTGCATTGAAAATGATAGTAATGTTGAGCCTGTTTACTTCCCAGATGGCTTAATGGTTGTTAGTGGAGGAAGAATTGTTGAAGTCGGCGAATACTCTGAGCTCTCTGTTAGGTTTAGATCTGGAGATCCTATAGTTCACTTCAAAGATAGCTTGATTATGCCTGGATTCATTGATTCTCACATCCATTACCCACAATACAAAGTGATCAGTTCATATGGCACAAGCTTGTTGGAATGGTTAAACAAGTACACATTTGTTGAGGAACAGAAGTTTTCTGATGTTGACTATGCGACCAGGGTTGCTGAATTGTTTCTTGATGAGCTGCTAAAAAACGGAACTACAACAGCAATGACATTTTGTACTTCACATAAGCAATCCGTCGACGCCTTCTATAGTGCCGCAGAAAAAAGAAATCTGCGCATGATAGCTGGCAAAGTGATGATGGACAGGAACGCCCCGGATGAATTATGTGATGATATTGAGAGTAGCTATGCCGATTCAAAGTTGCTCATTGAAAAGTGGCATAACAAGGGTCGTTTGAGCTATGCAGTGACACCGAGGTTTGCCCCCACATCAACCGAAGGTCAATTAATTCAGGCTGCTAAACTTTTAAAAGAGTACCCCAATACAAAGAGCGCCAAAGGGGTGCTTTTACAAACTCATCTCAATGAGAATAGTGATGAAATAGCTTGGGTTAAAGCGCTCTATCCTCAATCTAAGAATTATTTTGATGTATACGATAATCTCGGACTGTCAGGAACGAATTCAGTATTTGGCCACTGCATTCATAACTCAACTGATGAATATAAACGCATGGCAGAAACCAATTCCAAGGTTGCACTTTGCCCGACTTCAAATCTGTTTCTGGGGAGTGGTTTGTTTGCTTTGGATAAACTAGAGCAACACGGCATAAATGTAGCTCTAGCCTCAGATGTCGGTGGTGGCGATAGTTTTTCGATGTTTGATGTTATGAATCAAGCCTATAAAATATGTAGACTGAATGATTACAACCTAGACCCGGTCAAGGCATTTTATTTGACCACTTTAGCCGCTGCAAAGGTATTAAACATGAGTGACTGTTTGGGCAATTTTGAATCAAACAAGGAAGCTGACTTTATTGTGCTTGACTTAAATGCCACAGAACTATTAACTCAGAGACTGAAAACAGCTAGCAATATTAATGACTTATTGTTTTGTTTGATGACGCTTGGCGATGATAGACTTGTGAGCAAGGTGTATATTTTAGGTCAATGCGCCTATCAAAAATAAAATGAAAAAGGAACAAACATGGCAAAACTAACGACACATATATTAGACACAAGTACAGGCACACCTGCTAATGGTGTAAAGATTAATTTATATCGAAAAGAAGACCAAAACCCAGTGCTCATTAAAACAGCGCAAACAAATTCTGATGGTCGATGTGATGAGGCTCTATTATCTGGTAAGGACTTTATAGTGGGTTGTTACGAGCTTGAGTTCGTAGTCGACCAATATTTCAAAGCTAATAGGGTTGATTGTCCTTTTTTAAGGGATGTGGTTGTTCGTTTCTATATCACTGAGGGAAATGAAAACTATCACGTACCTTTATTAATCTCTCCTTTTAGTTATTCCACATACAGAGGCAGTTAGTGCATTTTTTATTAAACCAAAACACAACACCAACAGAACTGGGTGTAATAAATCCAAATACCACTGTATTGCAATGGCTGCGTAATAACAATCTTGTTGGAAGTAAAGAAGGCTGTGCTTCTGGAGACTGTGGAGCTTGTACGTCGGTAATTTGTGAACTGGTTGTTCAAAACAAGAAGCAAGTAATTGAATATAAAAGCATCAATACCTGTATAGCACTAGCGTACAGCTTAGTAGGTAAACACTTGGTCACTATTGAAGGCCTAATAGAGGGAAAAGTTCTTCACCCCGTGCAACAGGCGATGGTAGATGAAAGTGGTTCTCAGTGTGGCTTTTGTACACCTGGATTTGTGATGTCTTTGTTTGCCTTATACCACAACGAGACAAAAGTAAACCTAACTAAAATCAATGACGCTTTATCTGGTAATTTATGCAGATGCACGGGGTATAAACCAATCATTGCTGCCGCGTTTTCAGCATTCAACGAAAAACCTAAAAAACCTTCGGACTATTACACTCAAAATCGGAGCAAAATCAAACAAGCGCTCATTCGGTTAAATGACCATCAAAAAGCCAGTTCAAGTTACACAAATAATGGCAACACTGTTCGTTATGATGCGCCAACAAGTTTGCAGGAGTTAGATCAAGTTTTAAACAAAAATCCTGCAGCAAAAATAATAGCAGCTGGGACTGACTTGAGTCTTGAAATTACGCAATCATTAAAAGAGTTTAGTCACATCGTTAATGTCACTTCTGTAAAGGAATTACAAGCAATCAGGGACGGTCATTCGGAATTGGAGATTGGCTCTGCAGTTACTTACCAAGACGCATCTGCAAGTCTGTTTAATTACTGGCCAGGGTTGGAAGCGTTTTTGCATCGCTTTGCTTCACTCCCAATCAAAAATTGGGCAACGATTGGTGGCAACATTGCCAACGCCTCACCCATCGGAGACATGCCGCCGGTATTGATTGCACTGGAGGCAGAATTAAAGCTCAGAAAAAATTCAAATGTTCGTTTAGTGAAATTGGAGGATTTTTTTGTTAGTTACAAAAAAACCATACTCAAAAAAGGAGAATTTATTGAAAGTATCGTTATCCCTAAACCTACCAGCAAAGAACAATTAATCACCCACAAAATATCAAAAAGATATGAAGACGACATTTCTGCCGTCTGTATGGCTATCAAGATTACTTTAAGTGGAGATCAACCAAGTTCAGTTAGGATTGCGCTCGGTGGTATGTCAGAGATACCCCAAAGAGCACATCAACTTGAGAAAGCATTAATACAACATTGGAATCAAGAAAATCTAACTCAGCATGTTTATAAGGCATTAAAGAAAGAATTTTCTCCATTCAATGATGTTCGAGCTTCTGCTGAGTACCGTTTAAAAGTGTCTGCCAATCTGATTAAAAAATCAATCCTAATGATGAAAGGAGAGAATGTTGCAGACCTAGCAGAGATGACTCAAACGAGTTCTTATTTGGAGGTCAAGACTATCATCGCTAAAACCAGCAAAAATTTATCTGAGAGTGCAAGCGAAATTATAGGCCGTCCTATAGTTCACGATAGCGCACATATGCATGTCCAAGGTAATGCAACCTATATTGATGACATGCCTGTGCCAGAAGAAACTCTCCATGCGGCCTTTGCTTTGAGCGATGTCGCTCATGGCAAGATAAATCATATAGACATAAAAAAAGCCAAACAAGCACCAGGCGTGCACAGTGTTATAGTTGCGCAAGACATTGAGCGTTTAAATATTGGTCCAATAAGGCACGACGAACCTTTGCTAGCGAAAGATGAGGTTGTTTTTTATGGTCAAGCAATAGCGGCAGTGCTTGCAGATAGCCATGAAAATGCCCGAAAAGCTGCCTCACTAATTGAAGCGAATGTCACTCAACTCGAGGCAACCGTAACTATCGAACAGGCGATGTCTAAGAAAAGCTTCCTCGATCAACCTCTTGAAATAATTACCGGTGATACTGAGAGTGCTATAAATGCGGCAAAAAATCACTTATCAGGCAGTCTAACGATTGGTGGCCAGGAGCATTATTACTTGGAAGGTCAGGTCGCTCTAGCTATTCCAACTGAAGACAACGAAATGGTTGTTTATTCTTCGACTCAAAATCCAACCGAAGTCCAACATTTAGTGGCACATGTACTAAATGTCCCCCACAATGCTATAGAGGTTATTACTCGAAGGATGGGTGGAGGTTTCGGTGGCAAAGAAACAGATTCGTCTCAATTGGCTTGTATTTGTGCCATATTTGCACGACAAACCCTACTACCAGTTAAGGCTAGATTATCAAGAAGAGATGACATTCTTATGACTGGAAAACGTCACGATTTTGTAGCCAACTATGAGGTTGGTTACAATGACAAAGGTCAGATTGAAGGAGTCAAGATTGATTTCGCAGCTCGTTGTGGTTATTCACTTGATTTATCAAAAGCCATCCTTTCTCGCGCTTTGTTTCATGCAGACAACGCCTATTACTTGCCAAATGCAACATTTCGTGGATTTTTATGTAAAACTAACACTGCTTCAAATACAGCATTTAGAGGGTTTGGTGGTCCTCAAGGTATGCTGTCAATTGAAAATATTATTGAAGAGATTGCTAACAATTTAGGTATGGATTCTTTAGAAGTAAGACAGGTTAACTTTTATCAACAAAAAACAAATAACGTGACGCCATATGCACAAGTTATTGAAGACAATATCATCAATGAGTTAACTAGTGAGTTGGTTGACGAAACTGGCTATCATAAGCGCCGAAAGGAGGTGCAAAAATTCAACCAAAAAAGCAAATACCTCAAAAAAGGATTGGCGCTATCTCCTGTTAAATTTGGGATTTCTTTTACAACACAGCTAATGAACCAGGCTGGAGCCTTAGTCCATGTTTATAAAGATGGTAGTATATATCTAAACCATGGTGGCACAGAAATGGGTCAGGGCCTATTTATTAAAGTAGCGCAGGTAGTTGCTAACGAATTTGGTGTCAAGTTAGACCAGGTCAAAGTTTCGGCAACGAGCACTTCAAAAGTTCCAAACACATCACCCACAGCAGCCTCTTCTGGTTCCGATTTAAATGGTATGGCAGCTAAAGAGGCATGCATAAGAATCAAAAGAAATCTATGTGCTTTTGCAGTTCAGCATTTTGGTGTAGATGTAGATGATGTAAAGTTTGAAGACTCCAATGTTTGCTTAGGCGACAAAAAAATGACTTTCAAAGAGTTTATATCTTTGGCATTTCTTAATCGGGTTGAGTTATTCAGTAATGGCTATTACAAAACGCCAAAAATATATTACGATGAGGCTAAAAAACAGGGCCGACCTTTCTATTATTATTCATATGGGGTATGTCTTAGCGAAGTTATTGTTGATTGCCTGACAGGAGAATACAAGTTACTTTCTGTCGATATTTTGCATGATGTAGGTGCTTCCTTAAATCCTGCAATCGACATGGGTCAAATAGTTGGCGGATTTATTCAAGGTATGGGATGGCTATGCTCTGAAGAATTGAAGTGGGATGATTCTGGAGTCCTACTAACAACTGGAGCGTCAACCTATAAAATTCCAGCGATCGGTGACACTCCAGAACATTTCAATGTCAAAATTAAACCCAACATCTCTAACCATGAAAACACTATTCATAAATCCAAAGCCGTAGGTGAACCACCGCTTATGCTTGCTTTATCTGTATGGCTAGCAATCAAAAATGCCATCTACAATGATGATAACGACAACAAAACTGGTCTAGATGCCCCTGCTAGTTTTGAAAAAGTTTTCTTTAATCTTAATAAAAAATTTAATTAATCAATCATGACCTGGTTAAGTTCTTTAAAAAAAGCCATTGCCCTAAACAATGGTTGCGTACTGTTAACAGTGATAGAGACAAAAGGGTCCACACCTTGTAGCGTAGGAGACAAGATTGTCTACTCTAATAAGCAACTGACATTCGGTAGTATAGGGGGTGGTAATCTAGAGTTTCAGGCTTTGACGCTCGCTCAAGATTTATTGGGCAAAGACACCAATTCCACTCATTTGGAAAGATATCCACTAGGAGCCACACTTGGGCAATGTTGCGGTGGCTATGTGAAGGTGATGTTTGAAAGTTTCGTAAATAATAGCAGCAAACTCAGGAAAAAAAACTCATGGCTTGAAAGTGTTTCCGATTTAATTGAAAAGCAACAAGACTTTGTTGTAGCAACAATAATTGATAATCAAACTGACAAACGCAATTCTGGAAAAAAATTTGTCTACACAGCCAATCAAGACAGTTCTCCTTCCAGTGATAGCGGTTTGACTAGCAAGATTAGTGCTGGAGCTTACAATTTATTATCGGTAAATAATAGCCCGACCATAGTTCAATATCAGAGTACTTCAGAGTCTTTAATTGAAGTCTGTTATGAAAAGGTGAATAATACTGAACTCCAATCTGTAGCGATTTTTGGTGCGGGACATATCTCAAGAGCATTGATGCCAATATTGATAAAACTACCCATTAGAATTTATTGGATTGATGACAGAGCTCAGCAGTTTGAGCAATACCCGGGAGACACCAGTCAGATTAACATTATTTGTGATGATTTCATAAGTGGATTGGCAGATTTACCAGACGAAATATACTGCTTGGTGATTACTTATAGTCATCAAATGGATTTTGACATTTGTGAGAAGATTATCTCTCGAAATAGTTTTAGTTATTTAGGTATGATTGGTTCAAGAATTAAGGGCAACAAATTTAGAGATCGATTATTACAAAAAGGTTATCCTAAGGAGACTGTTGACAAATTTATTTGCCCCATAGGCGCGAAACAAAAATTCTTAAAATCTCCTACTGCAATTGCAGTTACTATTGCTATGGATTTGTTAAATTTTCTTGAAGATAAGAAACAATCGATGGCTTTATGAAATATCAGTTAGAAATTCAAAACATCACGAAATCGTATGGAGATTTAAAGGCCAATGATGATATTTCGCTCAGTATTAAACCTGCAAGTATTCATGCTTTGTTGGGTGAAAACGGGGCAGGTAAATCGACCTTAGTGAAAGTCATCTATGGCTCTTTACAGGCTGACAGTGGACAAATGCAATGGTGTGGTGAAGGATATAGTCCAAAGAGTCCCTTTGAGGCGAGAGAGCAGGGTATAGCGATGGTATTCCAACACTTTTCATTGTTTGAATCCTTGACTGTTGCTGAAAACATCATACTCGGTCTTGACGATATTGGTCTGGATACTGATTTCACTGAACAAATTATCAAATATTCGAAGCAATATGGTCTAGATATTAATCCACAACAAGTGGTCGGTGATTTGTCAGTTGGAGCTCGCCAAAGAGTTGAAATCATCCGTTGCTTGATGCAGAATCCAAAACTGTTAATTATGGATGAACCAACCTCGGTTTTGACACCACAGGAGGTGACTGATTTATTTATAACGCTACGAAAACTAGCAGAGGATGGCTGTGCCATTTTGTATATTTCACATAAGTTAGAAGAGGTCCGTCAATTATGCTCTGAGGCCACTATTTTACGAGGTGGCCAGTTGGTGCAAAATTGCAATCCCCAGGATCACAATAAGCAGGAACTTGCTGAGATGATGATCGGTAAAAAATTAGTTCAATTAGCAAGAAGCAATATAACGACCGGACAAGATATCTTCTCAATTAACAATTTAAGTCGAAAAAGTGAAGACATGTTTGGCGTTGATCTGCATGATATCTCTTTGACCATCAAGCAAGGCAGTATAGTAGGAATAGCCGGCGTTGCCGGTAATGGTCAGGATGAATTAATGGAGCTATTGATTGGTGAGGTTGAAGCGCCAGCTGATTCTCTGATTTTTAAGGGTGAAGACGTTGGTCGACTGAACCCCCATCAGAGAAGACAGTTGTCAATGTTTTTTATTCCTGAAGAACGCCTAGGTCATGGTGCAGTACCGGATATGGGGCTACACGAAAATATGCTACTCAGCAGACCCCAAAAGAGTGAAATGACGAATTACGGGGTCATTAATTGGCAGAATGTTGAGAAACTCACACAACAAGTTATCGATGATTTTAAAGTGCAAACCCAGTCCAGCAAAATGTTGGCTAAATCACTCTCAGGTGGGAATTTGCAAAAGTTTATGGTTGGTAGAGAGTTAATTCAAAACCCTGAATTGTTAATTGTTTCCCAGCCAACCTGGGGTGTCGATGCGGGCTCTGAAAACAATATTCACCAGTCATTGATCGCTTTGGCTGATCAAGGCTCAGCGATACTGATTATTTCTCAGGATTTGGATGAGATACTGACTTTATGTGAACAGGTTCATGTTCTCTCAGAAGGTAGTCTTTCAGCTGCTGTTGACATGGAGGACAATGGCCTAGAAAAAATCTCAAATTTAATGGTTGGGAGTGAGAAGCAATGATCAGACTCATACCGCGCACTCAACCCTCTAAAGCAATGATTTTCTTGTCGCCATTATTGGCGCTTACATTGACGGCTGTGACGGCATTTTTTATTTTTGTTTTTATATTAACTGATATCGAAGTATCGAGTGTTTTTTACACACTATTCGTGGAGCCTTTGATTGATACATACTACATTTCTGAATTATTAGTGAAGGCAGCACCACTGATTATGATAGCGCTTGGGCTTTCGATTGGCTTTAGAGCTGGTGTGTGGAATATTGGTGCTGAGGGCCAGTACGTTATTGGCGGAATAACTGGTGGTGCCGTCGGGCTATATTTTTATAACGTTGAGGGATTCTGGTTGATACCTTTAATGTCCTTAGCGGCAATCTTAGGGGGTATGTTTTATGCCGGTATTGCTGCATTTCTAAAGACCAAATATCAAGTCAATGAAATCTTAGTGACTCTTATGCTGACCTATGTTGCTGTATTGTTTCTTAGTGCGATGCTACAAGGACCGATGAGAAACCCTTCTGGCTTTAATTTTCCAGAAAGTCGACCATTTCATGATAGCGCATTGTTACCCATTATTTGGCAAGGAACACGATTAAATATTGGTTTAATTATTGCTGTTATTCTTTCATTTGTGACCTGGTTTGGTATCAAAAGACATTTGTCGGGCTTACAAATAAAAATAACCGGTAGTGCTCCTCGTGCCGCTAAATTTGCAGGCTTTGATGACAAGAAAACTATCTGGTTTGCATTGCTAATATCGGGTGGCGTAGCTGGGCTAGCTGGTTTATTTGAAGTCATAGGCCCTGCCGGCCAAATCACCCCTGGATTGCCGCAATTTTATGGCTTTACTGCAATTATTGTGGCCTTTATGTCAAGACTACACCCGATCGCTATTATCTTCTCAGCTTTATTGATAGCGCTCACTTATCTTGGTGGTGAGAATGTACAAATTTATTATAATTTACCAAGTTCAATAACGAACATATTTCAAGGCATGTTGCTGTTTTATTTTCTTGCCTGTGACGTATTAATTCAATACAAGATTGTTTTCTTTAAAACCATACGACAAAAATTATGAATGAAGGTCTGATAATTGCCATTATTATAGGAATCAGTATTGCTTCTGTGCCATTGATTTTTGCAGCAATAGGGGAACTGCTAGTTGAACGCTCAGGTGTTCTTAATTTAGGAGTCGAGGGAATGATGATTGTTGGAGCGCTGGCCGGTTTTGTTGTCGAATTTCATACTGGAAGTTCTTTTTTAGCAGTATTGGCAGCATTACTAGCGGGCATGGCAATTGCCTCTATTTTTGCATTCTTAACGCAAATATTACTGACAAATCATGTAGCAACTGGACTCGCTTTGACGCTATTTGGTCTTGGAATTTCAGCTTTTGTAGGTAGAGGTTATAGTGAAGAGAATATTGAACTGATCTCCGCAATCCATATCCCTTTGCTTTCCGATTTTCCTATCGTTGGACCGTTGCTCTTTAGTTATAACCCACTTGTATATCTTGCCTTCTTTATGGTGTTTTTGGTGTGGTGGTTTTTATTTAAAACCAAACAAGGGTTAATATTAAGAGCTATAGGCGACAACCATGATGCAGCCCATGCGATAGGACACAACGTTATTCGCTACCGTGTATTGGCAATCCTATTTGGTGGTGCAATGGCTGGCATTGGTGGCGCCTTTTTGTCTTTAGTGCAGGTGCCAATTTGGGGTGAAGATATGACCGCTGGTCGTGGCTGGATTGCAATTGGACTAGTTGTTTTTTCATCATGGCAGCCCTTTAAAGTTATATTAGGTGCACTCATTTTTGGAGGTATTACAATTCTGCAACTTCATGCCCAAGGTTTTGATGTTAGGATCAGTGCACAATACCTGTCAATGTTGCCTTATTTGGCAACGATTGTCATACTGGTGAGTTTAAGAATGAGAGATAAAAACAAAACAAACCGCACAATGCCCAATTGTTTGGGTAGAATATTTCATTCAACATCTTAGTTTTCATCACTAAGTTGTCAACTAGAAATTAGTAAAACAAGTAAGTAAATCGTTAAATAAAAAAGGAGAAGAAGATATGGCTAATCGAAGATTAACGAGTATTTTGAAGTTCTCGTTATTAAGCTCAATGTTGGCATTTACAGGCAGTGCCTTTGCTGACCCTGTAAAAGCAGCTTTTGTCTATATTGGTCCAACAGGAGACCATGGATGGACTTATGCACATGATCAAGGTGCAAATATGGTTCAAGATCAACTAGGTGATGGCGTAGTTATAACACGTATAGAAAGTGTTGCTGAGAATTCCGATTCTGAGCGTGTTATTACGAGCCTTGCCAGGAAAAATGATATTATTTTCACCACATCGTTTGGATATATGAACCCCACAGTAAAGGTCGCGGCGCGTTATCCAGATGTTAAATTTGAACACGCAACAGGCTATATGCGTCCTACTGATAATATTTCTACCTATTCTGCGAGATTTTATGAAGGTAGACACGTTATAGGTAAGATTGCTGGCAGAATGACAAATAGTAATATAATTGGTTATATTGCTTCATTCCCAATCCCTGAAGTTATCCGTGGTATTAACGCTGCTTTTCTAGCGGCAAAATCTGTTAACCCTGATATACAAATCAAAATTATTTGGGTTTACACTTGGTTTGATCCAGGTAAAGAGGCAGATGCGGCTCGTGCACTTATAGCCCAGGGCGCAGATATTATCATGCAACATACCGACTCAACAGCACCTATGACTGTAGCTGAAGACGAAGGGGTACTCGCTTTTGGTCAGGCGTCTGATATGACAGCTTGGGGTCCAAACGCTCATTTGACTTCAATTATTGATGAATGGGGTCCATATTACGTAGCTCGAGTCAAGGCTGTAGCAGATGGCACTTGGACATCAACCGATACATTCGACGGTGTTGAGGAAGGTATGGTTGAATTTGCTCCATTCACAAATATGCCTGACGAAGTTATGTGGGAGGCTCAAGACACCATACTTGACCTAGACGTTGGTGCTGTTCATCCGTTCACTGGACCTATCAACAGGCAAGACGGTAGCCCATGGTTGGCGGAAGGTGAAACACCACCTATGTTCCCCGACATCATAACTATGGATTTTTATGTAGAAGGAATTGACAGTAAGTATCCTAACTAATAAAAGTTCATTTAAGCTTTAATGATAATCGCACCCTTTTGGGTGCGATTTCATTATTGGGGCTAGAAATATTTTATAATGTGTTATGTCAAAGCCATCATACGACTGGTTAAATAAACTACCAAAGATTGAATTACATCTCCACTTAGAGGGGACATTGGAGCCAGAATTAATGTTTGAATTGGCTCAAAGAAATGGCATATCTTTGTCCTATAAGAGTGTTGAAGAAGTAAAAGCAGCCTATCAATTTAATAATCTTCAAGACTTCCTAGATATTTACTATCAAGGCGCTCAAGTTTTAAAATTCGAAGAAGACTTTTATGATCTGACTTGGGCCTATTTAAATAAATGTCACGAGCAAAACGTGATTCACATAGAGCCCTTTTTTGACCCCCAAACACACACCTCAAGAGGTATTCCTTTTGCAACTATGATTTCCGGTATTTCTCGAGCTCTTGACGATGGCGAAAAAAAGTTCGGAATTAGTTACCGCCTTGTTATGTGCTTTTTACGTCACTTGAGTGAAGACGAAGCCATAGAAACTCTAGAATTGGTAAAACCGTTTTTAGCTAATATTCATGGTGTTGGTTTGGACAGTTCTGAACTTAACAATCCTCCAGAAAAGTTTACCGAAGTTTTCTCTCAAGCGCAAAAAATGGGGCTCAAATTAGTTGCGCATGCAGGTGAAGAGGGGCCAGCAGGATACATTTGGAGTGCTCTCGATAATTTAAATGTGCAACGAATTGATCACGGAGTTAGAGCATTGGATGACCCTGAGCTTGTAGTACGCCTGATTGAGACAAAAATTCCGTTGACGGTGTGTCCTTTGTCAAACGTAAAGCTTCGGGTGTTCGACAACATGTCACAACACACAATACTGATGATGCTAGATTTAGGCTTATGTGTTTGTGTAAATTCAGACGACCCGTCCTATTTTGGTGGTTATATTACGGAAAATTTTAATGCACTTGTGGATTCCTTATCACTGTCAAAAGAACAGGCAATTCAGTTAGTTGAAAACAGCATATCTTCGAGTTTCGCAATAGAAGACAGGAGGCTTGTGATGCTAAAATTATTAAATGATTATAAGGATTCTTGAATTTCATTATGTATCATCAAGAACTTTAATAACTCTGGTACAGATCAATTATGAATGAAGCAACGATTTGGGTTAAAAATCCACTAGCTATATACGCAAAAAATAGCAACGGTGGCGTTGTCATTAAAGAACAAAAAATTATTGAGTTAGTTGTTGTTGGAAAGGCTCCATTGTCACAAATTGATGAGGTTTATGATGCCAG
>Ga0209554_1000242_pt1 | contig 45344 bp, 54 predicted proteins | sample MarorgKNORR_S2LV_5_FD_188221 | JGI IMG/M metagenome (GOLD analysis project Ga0209554, IMG submission 188221) | Marine microbial communities from the Southern Atlantic Ocean, analyzing organic carbon cycling - Bottom_A/KNORR_S2/LV (SPAdes) (version 2) | ecosystem: Environmental > Aquatic > Marine... | reverse complement strand
TATATTAAATAATAATAATCTTAATTTTATACAAATACCTCCAGATTGTGATGAAAAGCTGATTAAAAAACAAAACATAAGAAAAAAAGTTTCTTTAAAAAAAATTTCTCTTTATCTTGCAAAATCTAAAGCTCAAAGCGTAAGTATAAAAAGAAAAAACACCTTGGTTGTGGGCTCGGATACAATAATTGACTTAAACAATAAAATGATTGAAAAAGCAAAAACCATTAGTGATGCCAAAAAAAAACTAAAGAGGTTGGTTGGAAAAAAACACCACATATACTCAAGTGCAGCTGCATACTTTAACAATAAACTTGTTTGGAAAACAACTCAAAAAACCACAGTTAAACTAAGAAAGCTAAACAAGAAAGAAATTAACCAATATTTAAAGAAAACTAACAAAAGCGTTCTTAATTCAGTTGGCTGTTTTCAAATTGAGAAAGATGGGCCAAACATTATTGAAAACATAAAAGGAGATTTTTTTAATGTTATGGGATTCCCCCTTTTTCCTTTTTTGAATTTTTTAAAAAAGTTTAAAACAGATAAATGACCAAAAAAAAAGCATATGTAATAGGAACAAATGTCAGCGCTAGTTTGTCGCCCTCTATTTTTGAATTTTGGTTTAAAAAATACAACGTTAACGCCAAGTACAACCATAAAGAAATTAAAGAAGAAAACTTCGATAAAGAAATCCACTTACTAAGAAATGAAAAAGATCTTGTGGGTTTCAATATCACAACACCCTACAAAGAAAAAATTGAAAATTATTTAGATGATTCTTTTCAACACGATTGGGATATTGATTTGGGCGGTGAAAAGCTTCCAATAAATTGTGTTTCTGTAGAAAGTCAAAAATTTTGGAATGGAACAAACACCGATTGGGAGGGGGCAATAAATACTTATGTTTCTTTTGAAGAAAAGAGGGGGAAAAACAGAGAAGGAAGCGTTTTCATAATAGGTTATGGAGGGGCATCAAAAGCTATAATATATTCTTTTAGTAGAATGGGCTTTAATCAAGTAAAGGTTTTTAATAGGAGTTTTTCAAAGCTTAAAGATATAAATGGAAACGATAATGTTTTTATAAGTTATCAAAATTCAGAACTCAAAAGATTAAAAACAAAATGTAAAATAAGCTCTTATAAACTTGAAGAATTATCAGATCATATAAATCAAGATGAAAAACTAAATGTCATAATAAATACCACCCCAGTAAATGTTTTTGATAATAACAAAACTTATAAAATTAATCCCAAAACATGGGGCTTTGATATTGTTTATAGGCCAAGAGAGGGCGCTGGTTTTCTTAAATTTTTTGATCCAAAAAACAGAATACAGGGTATTCAAATGTTAGTATATCAAGCAGCGCCGTGTTTTAATAGGTGGTTTGGAATAAAACCAGATGTTGATGAACACATTTTTGAACACCTTTATGAGATACTGCAAGAAAATAAATGATAGTTATAGGTCTCACAGGCGGCATTGCATCTGGGAAAACAACAATTATGAATTTTCTTAAGAAAAAAAAATTTGCGGTACATGACTCTGATGCCGTTGTAAAAAAGATTTACTCCAAACCAGAGCCCAAATTTTTAAGTTATTTAAAAAAAACAAATTTAAAAAATTCTATAAAAGGTAATAAAATTGATAAAAAAACAATAAGAGAAGAAATTTTTACAAATACAGAAAAAAGAAAATTATTAGAAAAATATCTTCATGCCAAGGTTAAAAAATCCAGGGATATTTTTTTAAAAAAAAACAGACAAAAAAAAACACAGATTGTTTTTTTAGACATTCCTCTTTTATTTGAAAACAAACTGGAAAAGATTTGTAATTATACTATATTGTTCTATGCGTCACTAAAAATACGAAAGCAACGCGCAATAAGAAGAAGGGGTATGCAAAAAAGAATATTAGTAAAAATAATTAAAAGCCAATTAAGTGATAAAATTAAAAAAAAGAAAGCAGATTATATTATTAATACATCGGCAAGCAAAGATTGGTGCTTCAATAAAATTTTAAAAACAATTGAACAAATAAAAGATAAATAATATGCGCGAAATAGTTTTGGACACAGAAACAACAGGCTTAAATTATAAAGCCGGTGACAGAATTATTGAAGTTGGCTGTGTTGAACTGATTAACCATGTATCCACAACAAATAATCTGCATTTTTATTGCTCAACAAACAAAATCATAGATAAGAGCGCAACAAAAATTCATGGCTTAACAAATGATTTTTTAAATGAATACCCGCCCTTTAAAGAACATGTAAAAAAATTTTTAGCATTTATTGGCAACGACCCCCTGATAATTCATAATGCAGAATTTGATTTAGGTTTTATAAATAACGAACTAATGCCTTTGGGGATTGAGCCTCTTAAAAACAAAATTATTGACACGGTTTCTTTTGCCAGAAAAAAACTAAATACCAGAATTGCTAATTTGGATTACTTATGCCGTCGATTTCAAATAGATTTAAGTGAAAGAGATTTGCATGGAGCCCTGCTTGACTGTCAATTGTTAGCCGAGGTATATTTAGAGCTTATGGGCGGAAAGCAAATTTCTATGAATTTAAATATTACAAAAGAAAATAAAAATTTGCCCTCAAAAAACAATATAAAAAAAACCTATTTGTTTTCAAAGGTTGTGTTGAATGATAAAGATACATTGCTTCACAAGAGCTTGGTTAAGGGAATTAAAGATTCTTTGTGGAAAAAATTTAACTACTAAATGTTAGTAAAGTTCACTATATAGTAATAATGGTATACGGAGACTTACAGATATTTGATATACTAATTTTTTTAGGTATCGCTGTTTTTTTAATTTATCGTTTACGAAATGTGCTTGGGAAAAGAACGGGGTTTGAAGGGGCAAAAAACACGACAGAAATAAAAAATACAAAAAACGAAGATACTAAAAAATTTGCGCCAGAACTAAAAGATAACGAAACTAAACTTTCCGTTGCTTACGAGGCTTTGGGTGACTTTGACCATAGAAAATTTCTTGAAAGTGCTAAATTTGCATTTGAAACCATTATTAATGCTTTTAACGAAGGAGATAAAAAAACACTTAAAAATCTTTTAACCAAGGAGGCCTTTTTGTCCTTTGAGCAAGCTATTGACAACCAAGATAACAATCCCAATTTCCAATTTTATTCTTTGGTGGTAGATGCTGTTGAAGATGTTATTGCTGAAAAAGAGACAATTAATATAACTCTCAAATTTACAAGTGAACAATTTAGAGATAATGATGAAAGTACTATTATAAAAAAACAAGATGTTTGGACTTTCCAAAAAAAAATAAATAGCAGATCTCAAAATTGGTTTTTATCCTCTACTTAACTTGACAAAATATAAGCTTCTCAAAAGTAGAATTAAAAAAAACGAAGGCTATAAAAGTTTTGCTTATTTTGATCAATTAGGGTTTCCAACTATTGGGTATGGCCATTTAATAAAACCCAACGAAAAAATATTTTTTAAACAAAAGTTTTCTAAAAAATTTTTATTAAATATATTTAATTTAGATTTTAATGAAACCGTGATGCAATATGAAAAAAATTATCATAAATATAATTTTTCAAATAATATTAGGGATGTTTTAATTGAAATGATATTTCAGCTTGGAACTAATGGACAAAAAAAATTTTTAAAAATGAATGAACATATGAAAAAAAAACAAGTTTTTATGGCATCTTTAGAAATGATAAACAGCCTTTGGTATAGCCAAACTCCAAAAAGAGTAGACTATTTAATAAATATTTTGTTAAAACGGCATTATGAAAAAAAAGAAAAATGATATTTTTATTAATTTAATAGGGAATGTTACCCCAATTAAAAAAAATAATAAGCTTGAAAGGAATATACCAGTAATTAACAAAACTATATCTTTTCAAAAACGTACAAAAAATAAATTATCATTTTCTGAATTAAAAAAACAACCCACCCCCAATATTAGTAATTTTGAAATAGAAATAAATAAAACAAACAAAAAACTTAAAAAAGGAAAAATTCCAATTGATAAAAAAATTGATTTTCACGGACTGTCTCTTTTTGATGCCGAAAGACTTTTTACCCACACTATAAGTATTTGTTATAAAAAAAATTTGCGCTGTATCCTTTTTATTACAGGCAAGGGGGTTTTGAAAAAAACAGCAAATGATTGGGATGAAACAAAACTTTACTATGGGAAAATACGAAGTAATTTTTTGATTTGGACCAAAAAAAAAGAATTAAGCAAGTTTATTTTAAATGTAGAGCAGGCAAGTATAAAATATGGTGCTGACGGTGCGTTTTTTGTGTATTTGAGAAGACAAAAATATTAATTTTTTGTAAGCTCAAAAAGAATATCTTTAAATTTAATTTTAACCTTAGGGGGAAGTAGGGAAACTTCTTTATTTGTATATATTTCAATATACTCCAAATCATTTCTTTTATGATCAGCCCATATATTGATATAATTAATTATTAAAATTTTATTTTTTTTTAGATCGTTACTAGGATTTAGCGTGTAAATTCTTCTCCCATCAATAGTCTTTGAGGGGGAGTTGTTTATTAAAATATTTAAAAAGGAGGATAGCGGATCCATATAATTTAGTAATTTAAAATAATGAATTCTGGCCTTCTCTTTTTCTTCTGGATGTAAAATTAATTTAGTAATTTTGTTTTCTTCAAAAAAAATATTAATTTCCCTTTTTTTTCTTTTTGTTTTCCATATTTGGCTATATTCTTGAGGGAACAACAACGCATTTTTTATTTTGCCCCCAGCTTTATATTCTCCTCGAAACTTGTACAAACCAGAAAAAATTCCACTATCATTCAATTGTATTGTTGTTGTGTATTTGTCTAAATCCAACTCTAAATGCCACAAAAGTGAACCAATTTTTAACCCCCTTACCTTAATGTTATACTCAATATTGTATTCTGTAGCTAATGAGGTTGATGAAAAAATAGCAACTATGATAAATAATTTAAAAAACAACTTCATATATTTCAATTGGAGTATTTTTAAAAACTACCTTTTTTGAATCAATCTTTAGAACACTAAATTTGTTTTCTAGATAATTTAATTCTCCAGGGTGTCCTATTAATATAAAATTTTTGTTAATTGTTGACAAAAGAGGCGAAGAAAGGTGGGGCTGACTTGTAATTTTTGTATGGGGAGCGTGTGGAGAAAACATTTCTATATCAGTGTATTTAAATATGTATTTTAAATTAGAAAATAGTAGTCGATCACTCACAACTAAAATATCTTTATTTATCATGTGTGTTTTTTCCAAATAAGAAGAAAATGAAGAAATCCCATTAATTCTATTAAAAATATTTAACGAAGATGTATTTGCTATCAAGCCAAAAAATAAAACACCAAATACGAAGTTTACAAACATATTTATTTTTATAATATTTTTTGAAAGCATATAAGCGTGATGAAAAAAGAATATAAAAAGAGAAATTAAAGCAACAGCCGCCCAATTAGCATTAGCCCTTACTAAAATGCTTTCAATCAAAATTATTATTAAAACAGGAACACAAAAAGTTAATAAAAATTTTGTTTCAAATGATAGCTTTATTTTTTTATAAGTTAAAAAAAAATAAACAAATAAAATAGGTCCCAACATCAGTGCCTGAATAAGAATAAACTCCAACCCCCGAATTAGATTAACATTAATACTGTTTAGTGAAATATTGTCTGAGGTGTGAACGAGAGTCACCCAACCGCTTTGTATGTTCCAAATTATATTAGGCAATAAAACAACACTAAGCGAAAATAAAAAAATAATTACAGAGATAAATTTTTCTAAAAAAATTTTTTTTAATTTAGGGTCAACAAACAAAATAAAAATAATTGATAAAATAAAATATACTGCTGCGTACTTTGATAAAAAAGACAAACCAACAAATATACCTAGAAGAACAAAGTTTATTATTGATGGCTCTTTCCTTATTTTCAGTAGAAAATAAAGAGATATTGACCAAAAAAAGATAAGCAGAATATCTGTTGAAATTAAAAAAGAAGAAACTGTTACTGCAGGAACAAGATAAAAGGTTAATCCCGCCAGAATTGCCTCTTTTTTGTCTTGGTAAAGCTGTTTAAAAATTAAGTACACCGCAATGGAAGTAAAAACATACATGCTCACAGAAATCAATTTTAGTGTTTCAAAACTATCTCCAAATATAAGAGTAATAAAAGTTATTAACCACGCCAATAAGGGAGGCTTGGAATAATAGCCTAAATCAGGACTTTTTGACCATATCCAATATTGCGCTTCATCACCAAATAAATCAAAGTTAGTATTATATACCGCAAAAATTTTTATTAATAAAACAATGCCACACAATAAAAATGATGTTTTAGTCTGCATATTTTTTTTTAAAAAAATAAAATTGAACAGAAGTTAATAAGTAAACAATCAAACCTGACATAATTACATCACTGAAAAAATGACCACCCTCTAGGATTCTTATTAATCCAATAGAAAGGCCGGCAACCAAAGACCCCCAAAAGAAAATTTTATTTTTGGTAATAAAAAATAAAATTATCAAAGAAAAACCCACCGCAGCATCACCAGAAACAAATGAACAATTTATGTTACAGCCGTTGGATAATTCAAACCATGGACTAAAACTTTCTTTGCCACCGAATTGTAAAATGTCGTTAGGTCGCGCTCTACCCCACATATTTTTTAATATAAGATTAACCAAAATAAGGAGATTAATAAAAACTGAACCAAAAATAAACCACACTTCTTTTGATTTAAGTTTAGAATTAAAATAAAATTTTTCTATAGGTAAAAAAATTGAAATTATTGGAAGTACCATTAGATATAAAACAATTAAAGGTATAAATATTTTTCTAAAAATAACCGTTAATATAAAATAACTTTGCAAAACAAATTTTTGTTTTCCAAGATAGAAAAGACTGCTAATATAAATATCTATCGAGCTTCCAATGGCTAAAAACAAAACAATGATAAAAAAAATTAACAATGCTAAGAAGACATGATTAGAATTTAATTTCTTTAGGTTTGATAAAGGGGACTCTATATTTAATTTATTAAACAAAAAAATTGTTATTTTAAATCCAATATATGCAACAACAATTCCCCCAACAATATCTGTAAAAAAATGTGCCCCCACCACAACCCTGCTAAACGCAATTATGCTAGCAAAGAAAATAAAAAAATATCTGATTTTGGGAAGGAGTAAAGAAAAACACAAAGCAACCACAAAAATTGTTGAAGTATGTCCTGAAGGAAATGAATGAAAAGATGAGTTAAGACTGAAAAAATCAAACTCTAAATTATTTTCTATTATGGAGTAGTTCGGCCTCGGCCTTCCTAAAGCATGTTTTATTATCTGTGTTAAAACACCAGTAACAACCATTGCTAGAAAAAAAAATATAGAGTCAATTTTTAATTTATAAAAAATTTCATATTTTTTATTTGTTTTCTTTTTTATAAAAAAAGAAAAAACAAAAAAAATTAATGCAATTAAAAAATACCAAAGTGAATTTCCTAACTCAGTTATATTTATAAAAAATTCTTTAAAATATCTATTATTAGGTGAATTGTAAAAATCATTAAATATCTTATACAAGCTGATATCAATGTTATCAGATAACAATATACTTAAAAGCAATATTCCAAATATTGAAAATTCAATTTTTAAATTTTTTATCACGCTTGATGGTTAGGCAAGGTTGATTTAAAAATCAACGATTAAAGAATAAATTTTGATAGATCTTGGCTTTTAATTAATTCTCCAAGGTTTTTTTCTACATATTTTGTATTAATATTAATTGTCGCAGAGCCCATGTCTGAGGCAGAAAAACTAATATCTTCTAATAATTTTTCCAGTATAGTATGAAGACGCCGTGCCCCAATATTTTCAACATTCTGATTAATTTCTGTAGCGAGTTCAGCAATTTTATCTATTCCGTTATCATCAAAAACTAATTTAACTTTTTCAGTTCCTAACAAACCAATATATTGTTTGATCAAACTATTCTGGGGCTCAGTAAGGATTAATTTAAAATCTTCTTTAGTTAAGCTATCAAGCTCAACTCGGATAGGTAGCCGTCCCTGCAGTTCAGGCAACATATCTGATGGCTTAGATTGATGAAATGCACCCGAAGCAATAAACAAAATGTAATCAGTTTTTACTGCCCCGTGTTTGGTGCTAACAGTTGTACCTTCAATTAATGGCAAAAGATCGCGCTGAACCCCCTCTCTCGACACGTCTCCACTAGCCTTATCATGTCTTGATGTAATTTTATCTATTTCATCAATAAATACTATTCCATTTTGCTCTACTTCTTCTATAGCTTTATTTATTATCCTATCATTATCTAAAAGCCTATCAGTTTCTTCTTGAAGTAAGTAAGTGTGAGATTCCTCAATTGACATTTTTTTATTTTTTTTTGGTGCAGAAAATGATTTTCCTAAAATATCACCTAAGTTGATCATTCCCATTTGAGACCCTGGCATTCCTGGTATATCCATTGTAGGAAGGTTGAAAGAAGAATTGATTGCAACAGGAATTTCAACTTCATTATTATTTAGTTCGCCATTGCGTAGTTTTTTTCTAAAGGCCTCTCTAGTAGCTGGACTAGATGTTTTGGAAACCAACACATCTAATATTTTTTCCTCAGCATTTTTTTCAGCATGGGCTTGAACTTCTTTACCCATTTTGATCTTTGCTTGACTTATGCTTATTTCAACAAGGTCTCTGATGATTTGTTCAACATCTCGCCCCACATAACCTATTTCTGTGAACTTTGTTGCCTCAACTTTAATAAAGGGAGCATGTGCAAGTTTTGCTAAACGACGTGAGATTTCTGTTTTTCCACATCCCGTGGGCCCGACCATTAAAATATTTTTTGGAAGTATTTCTTCTCTTAAACTTTCTGGCAGCTGTTTTCTTCTCCATCTGTTGCGCAATGCTACTGCTACAGCTCGTTTAGCTTTTTGTTGACCAATGATAAATTTATCTAATTCAGAAACTATCTCTCTTGGACTAAAACTAGATTCCATGATTATATTTTTATTTCTTCTGTTACTAAATTGTGATTAGTATAAACACATATATCTGCTGCAATATTAAGTGATTCAACTGCAATTTCTTTAGCATTCATATTTGTATTTTTTATAAGGGCTTGGGCCGCACTATTTGCGTAAGGACCACCTGATCCGATAGCCAATACACCATCATCAGATTCAATTACATCCCCAGTTCCCGATAGTAACAAACTAATATCCCTATCTGCTACAATCATCATAGCCTCTAACCTTCTTAAATAGCGGTCAGTTCTCCAATCTTTAGCTAGTTCAACGCAAGATCTCTTTAATTGATTTTTATATTGCTCCAGCTTTGATTCCAATCTCTCAAAAAGAGCAAATGCATCTGCAGTAGATCCTGCAAACCCAGCTATAACTAAATTATCCGATCCAAGCCGTCTTACTTTTTTAACGTTTGCTTTCATAATAGTATTGCCAAAACTTACTTGACCATCTCCAGCAATTACAACAAGCTTCTCTTTTCTTATGCCAATAATGGTGGTGGATTTTATGATATTTTTTGTCATTGTTTTTGTTTTATGTTTAAGTGGCTATTTAAATTGTTTAATCAAGTAATTGAACTAGAATATAGTACCTTTCGCTGGTACAGGGCATTTTAAAATGAGAAAAGGTACAGTTACACGCAATACGAAAGAAACAGAAATAATCTGTAGTGTTAATCTGGACGGAATTGGAATTTCCAATATCTCAACAGGTGTAGGTTTTTTTGATCATATGCTTGAATTATTATGTCACCATAGCTTAATTGATATTGATATGGTTGTTAAAGGCGATACGCATGTTGATTTGCACCATACTGTGGAAGATGCTGGATATGCTTTGGCACAATCTATAATTATAGCTCTAGGAAATAAAGAGGGAATAAGAAGATATGGTTTTTTTTATATTCCAATGGACGAGTGCTTATCACGTTGTGTTTTAGATTTTTCTGGAAGGCCTGAACTTGTATGGAATGTTAAACTAGGATTAAAAAAAATTGGTGAAATGGATACCGAACTTTTTCAAGAATTTTTTAAAGCTTTTGCTAATGAAGCAAAGTGCAATTTACATATTGAAAATTTATATGGGAAAAATAATCATCATATCATTGAATCTTGTTACAAAGCATTTGCCAAAAGTTTAAGATTATCAATTGAGATTGATGTTAAAGCAAAAAATATTATACCATCTTCAAAGGGAGTACTTTAGTTTGAATGAAAAAACTTGCAACTATTGTTGATTATGGTCTTGGAAATATTGTTTCTGCCCAACAATCTTTTTTAAAAGTTGTTCAAGATAATTCTTTGGATATTGATGTTATAATCTCTCATGATCCCGAAAAAATAAAATCATCATCATATATTGTGCTTCCAGGACAAGGAGCGTTTCAGTCTTGTATGGATGGCTTAAACAATATTGATGGAATGGTTGATATATTAGAGCAACGTGTTTTAAAAAATAAGGTACCTTTTTTAGGTATTTGCATTGGAATGCAATTGCTGGCTGATGAAAGTTATGAAAACGGCAAACACAAAGGTTTGGGTTGGATTGGGGGTTCAATAAAAAAACTTTTTGGACCAAACCTAAAACTTCCACATATGGGTTGGAACAATGTCAAGATACGAGAAAGTTTTCCAAAAATGATTTTTTCAAAAGAAAATAAGGATTTTTATTTTGTGCACAGTTACTATTTTGAATGTTTAAATAAAAAAAATATAATTGGATCAACCAAATATGGACTAAATTTTGCTTCTATAATTGGCAAAGAAAATATATATGGTGTTCAGTTTCATCCTGAAAAAAGCTCAGTACAAGGATTGCAATTAATAAAAAATTTTTTATCTATATGAATATAAACGCAAAAGAAAAAATTAACATAAAGGTTGAAACCCTCCAATCAGTTTCAGACGTGGATCTTGCAGACCTTTGTAATATTACAGAGCATGCTATTAGGGCTGGGGGCGGTTTTGGCTGGCTTAAAGTTCCAACAAGAGATGTTCTTAAAAAATATTGGAACGGCTTAGTTGTTGTTCAAAATAGGATACTTGTAGTGGGCAGATTAAATGATGCTATTGCAGGAGCATTACAGTTGGGCTTGCAATCACCAAACAACGAAGCACAAAAAAATATAGCTACAATAACATCTCATTTTGTTGTTCCTTGGGCAAGAGGATATGGTTTGGCAAAAAATATGATTGATCATGCTGAAACTGTAGCGAGAGAAAGCAGTATTGTTTGTATTCAGCTTGACATTCGAGAAACTCAGGAAGCCGCTATTCAGCTATTTAAATCAAAAGGATATGAGCAATGGGGAACGAATCCTAGTTATGCTCAAGTTGAAGGAAATTTAATTAAAGGTTTATATTTTTACAAAAAAATTTAGTGATACTCATTCCAGCAATAGATCTTAAGAACAACAAGTGTGTCAGACTAATCAGAGGAAAAGAAGAAGAACAAACAATATTTAATGAAAATCCAGTCAAACAAGCAATGTTTTTTGAAGAGAGTGGTTGTGAAAGATTACATGTTGTTGATCTTGATGGGGCTTTTGGTAAGCCCAATATAAACAAAGAAACAATTCTTAAAATTAGACAAAAAACAAACATTCCTATTGAACTCGGAGGAGGCATAAAAAATAAAGAAGATGTTTATTTTTGGTTAAACAAAGGCATTGATTTTTTAATTGTTGGTTCGCTTGCAGTAAAAAAAAGTAATTTAATTTTAGATTTAGCCAGTCAATTTGAAAATCAAATATACGTTGCACTCGATGTGTTGAAGGGCAATATAATGATCAAAGGTTGGGTTGAAAGTTCAGAATTTACAATAAATGATATTTTTGAAGTTTATGATACAAGTCAGATAAACGGATATATTTTAACAGACATTTCAAGAGACGGTATGCTACAAGGTTTAGATATGAATTTAATAAAGAAATATGCGGCAATTACTAAAAAAAATCTAATAGTTGGTGGCGGTCTCTCGAACTATAAAGATCTTAGAAATTTAAATATAATTTCTTACACTAATTTAGAGGGCGTTATTGCTGGAAAATCATATTATTCGGGAGCTATCAAGATAGATAAGGCTTTAAAAATTTTAAAGTCCAATGCTTAAAATAAGAATTATTCCTTGTTTGGATGTTAAGCATGGAAGAGTCGTTAAAGGAATTAACTTTGTTAATTTAATTGATGCGGGAGACCCTGTCGAGCAAGCTAGATTTTATTCAGATAATGGCGCAGATGAGATATGTTTTTTAGATATCGGAGCTTCACTGGAAAAAAGAAAAACAATGATTGATGTTGTTGCAAAAACATCTGAAAGAGTTTTTATACCCCTAACAGTTGGAGGTGGAATAAATTCTATTCAAGATATTAGGGGTTTGCTGAAAGCTGGCGCAGATAAAATTTCTATTAATACAGCTGCAATTTTAAACGAAAATTTAATCGCTGAATCTTCTAGTAGATTTGGCAGTCAGTGCATAGTGGCTGCAGTAGATGTAAAAAAATATTATGAGGATTGGATTGTGTATTCACATGGCGGAACTAAAAATACAGGAATTAATGCAATGTCATGGTTAGAAAAATTGCAACAATTAGGCGCCGGTGAAATATTATTAACCTCAATGGACAAAGATGGCACTAAAGATGGTTTTGACCTAGGTCTTCTTAAGAGAGCTAATGATATTTTGAATATACCTGTCATAGCTAGTGGAGGGGTAGGAAGTTTAAAACATTTTGAGGAAGGTGTGACCATAGGAGGCGCCAGCGCTCTTTTAGCGGCTTCTGTTTTTCATTTTGCTGAATTTAGTATATTGGATGTTAAACGATATTTACAAAAACAAAACATACAAGTAAGATTCTAAATGAACAAAAAAAAAGAAACTGATTTTTTGCAAGAATTGTTTAATATTATTCAAAACAAAGCAAAAGGAAAAGATAATAAGTCTTACACAAAATTTTTATTAAAGAGTGGAAAAAAGAAAATAGCAAAAAAAGTTGGTGAAGAAAGTGTAGAACTATTAATAGATTATTTAAACGGGACTAAAAAAAGAACTATAGAAGAGGCTTCCGATTTGATTTATCACTTGTTTGTATTACTATACTCAAAAAAAATCAGTTTAAATGATATAAAAAAAGAGTTAACAAATAGACATCATGTATGATAAAAATAATATATTTGCCAAAATTTTAAGAAAGGAAATTCCCTGTGAGGTTGTGTACGAAGATGATCAGGTATTATTTTTTTATGATATTAACCCTCAAGCTAAAGTTCATATTTTAGGAATACCTAAAAAAAAAGTCGTGGATTTTAGAGATTTTATCCTCAGATTAGATCAATCAACTGTCCAATATTTTTTCACTAAAATTATAGATGTAATTAATGGTTTGGGATTGGATCAAAAAGGATACAGGCTTATTATCAATAATGGTAGAGATGCAAATCAAGAAGTCCCCCATTTTCACATTCATATCTTGGCTGGAGAGAACTTAAAAGGAATCAGATAAATTATTCTTTTATAATTACGTAATTAACGATTTCGTTTACACCCTTGATTGTTTTAGTGCTTTCGACAATAGCCTGAAGTTGTTCAGGCCTACTTGTGATGCCTGCGATATAAACCTTACCTTTTATTGTTTCAAAGTTATAACTAAAACTTCTTAAGCCAATTGTTCTGGCCGCAAGTGATTTTACTTGAGTATTAATCCATAGATCATTCATATATTCCTTAAGTGTCGTTTTATTGCCAACTTCTATTTCATTCATAACCTCCCTTACACCATTTATTTCCCAAACTTTTCTTACTGCTTCAATTCTAATTTCTTGGGTGTCAACTAAACCAGTAAGTAACACCCTTCCTTCTGTGACATTACTATTTACATCTAAAAATAAACTATTTTCAGATTTCAAAAATTTTGCTGAAAGATTAAGCTTTATTGTTGCATCATCAACTACAGTTCCTAAAGATCGGTCACCCTCTGCAATAACCATTGTTGCGCCACCTCCGCTTGCTAGAATCCCAACAGGAGAACATCCGATATTAATCATCAAGAGAATTAAAGATACAAATAATAAAGTTAATTTAATCATTTTTTAAGTTGTAAGGCCTTTTTATAAATCTCTTTTTTTGAAATATCTGTTAATCTATGCACTATTTCGACGACTTCAGTCAAAGAAAATTTTTTCAAGAGTTTTTTAATTTGCGCCTCAGTTGTAGTTTGTATCGTTATTTTTGTTTTTCTTTCTTTGCCCTGAATCAATAGTGTAAATTCACCTTTTAAATTGGATTTATCTATATTAATTTCATCAATTATTTTTTTTATATAACCCCTAAATACCCTTTCATTTTTTTTCGTCAATTCTTTGCATACAGCAACTTTTCTGTTAATTTTTGCATCCAGCAAAATTTTTAAAAAGCTAACTAATCTATTACCTGAAATAAAAAAAACAGACGTTGCAATGACATTTTGTAATTTTTTTGCTTGGGAATTCATATTGCTTATACTTTTTGATACAAATCCAAAAAATTCAAAATTATTTATAGGAAGTCCTGATAATTGAAGTGAGGAAAGTATTGATGATGGGCCAGGAATTGTTGTTACGTATAGATTTTTCTTAATATAATCTTGAATAAGGTTGTAACCTGGGTCAGAAATTAAAGGAGAGCCAGCATCAGAAATTAGGGCTATTGCTGAATTATATTGGTATTTTTCTATACGCTTTATCATTAAGTTTTCATTATAATCGTGTAATGAAAACAACTTCTTTTTTATGTCTAATTTATTTAATAGTTTGAGTGAATGTTTAGGGTTTTCGCAAATAATGAAATTAACAGAATTTAAAATCTTTTTTGCCCTTAAGCTTATATCATCAAGATTTCCTATGGGTGTTGATACTATATATAACCCTTTCGCAAGAGTTTCCATAATTCTTACATTTATATTTATAGTTTCGTGTGTGCCAGCAAATAATCAATCATCTCAGAATGTTCTTGTTGAAAGTTATCCAGAAAAAATAAGTGAGGTTTCTGTAATTGACACAGAAAACAAAGATTTTTTGAAAAAAAAACAAACTGATCCTTTTGCAAACTACTTATTAAATACTGAAGTAGAAATTATATTACCTAGATATAAAAAACCCAATGTCACTAGAAACCTTATTAATGCTTTAGAGTTGTCAATTTATAAAAAAGAAATTAAAAAAATTAGCCTCAATATTAACTCATACATAGATATAAAAGAATTAGAAAAATTACTTATTGAAAAAGCTAAACCAGGAAAGATATTTATAGGAACTCTGACACCAGAATCTTCAAAAATAGTTAAAAATTATTGTTATAAAGGAATACTCTTTTTTTCTTTTGCGCCCGATAAAAGTCTTGCTGATGAATGTGTGTATTTAATAAATTTTTTTCCTGAAGATGATTTGATCGCACTTTTTAATCATTTCCCAGAAGGTTCAAGAATAGCACTGCTTTTCCCTGAAAATGCTTACGGCTACTATATTAATTATATAATTGATCCCATAGCTGATGAGAGCAGTTCTCTAATTGTGAATCGAGCTTCTTATAAAGAAGATTTAACTAATGCTAGAGAAGCAATCAAAGAATTGAGTAAGTATGAACTAAGGAAATATGAATTAAACAGACAAAAAAAAATATTAGAAAAAAAGGATGATGTTATTTCAAAAAAAGCTTTAAAAAAAATAGAAAAATTCGAAACAATCGGAGAGGTAGATTTTACTCATTTAATTTTACCTGACTACAGTATTCGTTTACTAGAGATCGCACCTCTTTTACCTTTTTATGATGTGGATCCAAACAAAGTAAAATTTGTTGGAACGGGTGTGTGGGACGATAAAATTTTTTTTGATGAGCCATCTCTTCAAGGCGCAATTTTCTCCGGTATTGATGAAGTAAACAGATTAACTTTTCTTAATGATTATGAAAAGATTTATCAAGAAAAACCAATTCGTACAGCAACTCTACCCTATGATTTGTTGGGCATTGTGTCTTATATAATTAATCAAAAAATGACAATTGCACAGGCATATGATTTATTAGACAATAGTCAAATTAAATTTGATGGAATTGATGGCAAGTTTTCTTTTGTAGAAAATGTTATTTTTAGAGAGCTTGATATTTTGAAAATTGCGAAAGGTAGCGCCATTAAATTAAATTAATGTTAATAAATATTTTTTTAATTTTTTAATTGCAATTGAGCGATGACTAATTGAATTTTTTTCTTCAACCGTCATTTCTGCAAATGTTTTTTTATACCCATGAGGGATAAAAATAGGATCATAACCAAAACCACCAGATCCCTTTATATTTTTAGTTATTATGCCTCTAACGATTCCATTAAAAAAGACATGTTCTTTGACGTTTAGAGATAAACAAATACTTGTTTGAAAAAAGGCTTTATTTTTTTTAGTTTTATCAACTAAAGACAAGATTAAATTAAAAGCATCAAGAGTACTATTGTTAGTTTCTAAGAATTTTTTTGATTTAATGCCAGGATTGTTATTCATGGCCTCTACACAAATACCCGAGTCATCAGCAAAACAGGTTTTTTTAAATGTTTGCAGCCCAAAACTAGATTTAATTTTTGCGTTTTCTTTAAATGTAAGCCCATTTTCATTGGGTGATTTTATTTTATCAAAATTATTTAAACTTAGTATTTTAATTGGAATATCTTTAAACAATTTAGATATTTCTAAACATTTATTTTTATTGTTAGAAAAAAAAATTATTTCTTTCACTTACTATTTTTACAAAAAAAGAACATTTTTTTGTTTATTTATAATTTCAGCCACACCTTTTTTTGATAGTTCAAATAATTTATTAAATTGATCACTGCTAAAAAGATATTCTTCTCCAGTAACTTGAATTTCAGAAATTTTACCACTTTCACTTATGACAAAATTTGCATCTACTTGGGCATCAGTGTCTTCTTGATAATTTAAATCTAAGTTTGCTTGATCATTGATAATACCCGCTGAAACTGCACCTAAAAACTCTTTAATAATAGACTTGTTAATATTATAATATTTTTTCAAGTGTGTCACTGCTTGATGTAAAGCTACAAAACCCCCGCTTATAGAAGCAGTACGCGTTCCTCCATCTGCTTGAATTACATCACAGTCAACTTTAATTTGACGCTCACCAAGGCTTTCTAGGTCTACAATAGATCTTAAACTTCTACCAATCAAACGTTGAATTTCTTGGGTGCGCCCACTTTGTTTTCCTTTGGTTGCTTCACGATCAATGCGTGAATTAGTGGATCGAGGCAACATTCCATATTCAGCGGTTATCCAACCTTTACCTGAATTTTTAATCCAAGGGGGTATTTTTTCATCTATTGAAGCAGTGCATAAAACGTGAGTATTGCCAAATTTAACTAGACAAGAACCTTCAGCATGTAAATTAACATTAGTTTCAAAAGAAATGTCTCTCAATTCTTGAAAAGTTCTATCTTGTCTCATAAATTAAGTACCTTTTTATTTTTTTAACTTTTATTATACTTTTTTTATTATAAAGCCTTCATATGTCAGAAAACTTATATGTAGAATTAAGTGATAGATCAAAACAAATATTTAAAAGTGTTGTAGAAACTTATCTAAAAACTGGTTCTCCATCAGGATCAGAAACAATACAAAAAAAAGATGGAGTAAATTTATCCTCTTCTTCCATTCGTTTGATATTAGCAAATTTGCAAAAGGAAGGCCTGCTTTTTGCTCCGCATACTTCTGCGGGCCGTCTACCCACAGACAAGGGTATGAGATTTTTTGTTGATGGACTTTTAGAGTTTGGAAGGCTCACACAAGACGAAAAAAATAACATCAAACAACAATGTCTTTCAAAAGGAACTTCTTTTCAGGAAGTATTAGACGAATCTTCTAAAGTAATTTCAGGACTATCAAACCACACAGGTATTGTGATTGCACCTAAATACCAATACAGCATTAAGCACATAGAATTTATACGTCTTAATAGCAGTCAGGTAATGTCTATTATTGCTAGTGCGAATGGTCAGATAGAAAATAGAATTATTGATGATAGAGGAAGATATTCCGATAATATTTTACGTGAAACATCTAACTATCTAAACACAAAGTATTTAAACAAAAACATCGGTGAAATTAAGAGAAGCATTCAATTAGAAATTAATAATTCTAAAGGAAGATTGGAGATTTTGTCTCAGAATTTAGTGCAAAAAGGTATTTTAGAAAATGCCCCCAATAGTGAAAATCCCTATATTTTTTTGCATGGACAATCTAATTTGCTTGAAGATGAAATTGTATCCAAAGACTTGGATCAAATTAGGAAATTATTTGATGAAATTGAAAATAAAACAAATTTTTTAGATATACTTAAAAATACACATAGTGCAAAGGGAGTACAGATTTTTATTGGATCACAAAATTTTTTGTTCAAACACTCTGGTCTTTCTATGGTAATGGCCCCATATAGGGATAAGGATCAAAAAATCATTGGTGCAATTGGTGTGGTTGGTCCTACCAGATTAAATTATGCTAAAATAGTTCCACTGGTAGATTATACATCAAAAATTATAGGAAAGGTATTGTGTAAATGAGTAAAAAAAATAAGGCTAAATTAAACAAAGAAGATGAATTAGAGAAAAATAATTCTGATATTGTAAACAGTGAAAGTGAAAATTTGGAACAAAATAGCACGGTTGCTAATGACACCGACGCAGATAATGAAAAGCAAAATGAATTAGAAGAAAATCTTCGTGATGAAATTGAGCAACTAAGAGATGAAAAATTACGATTGCTTGCAGATATGGAAAATTTGCGCAAACGTTCTGATAGAGATAGGATGGATTCTATCAGATATGGAAATATAAACTTTGCACGTGATATTTTATCCCTTGGAGACAACTTATCACGAGCCTTAGATGCCATACCAAAAGATGCAGAAAAGATTGAAACAATCACCAATTTAATTAATGGTTTACGAATGGTTCAAAGAGAATTTACCTCAATTTTAGAGAAACATGGAATTAAAAAAATAGAGGCTCTCAATCAAAGATTTGACCATAACTTTCATCAAGCGATGATGGAGATAGAAAGCGAAGAGGTTGAAGAGGGAATTGTAATACAGGAAATACAAAGTGGCTATAACATGCACGATAGATTGCTCCGTCCGTCTATGGTAGGCGTTGCAAAAAAGCCCAATAAAGATGAGAAAAAAAAGTAATATTAACTAGTTTTTTAACCTTATCCTTGAAATATTAATCTTATTTACCATATTCAAGGTAACAATTTTAACAATTTGATACAATTTAAGAAACGGATTTTAGTATGGCAAAAGTAATAGGCATTGATTTAGGCACTACCAATTCTTGTGTAGCTGTCATGGAAGGAAAAGAAACTAAAGTAATAGAAAATTCAGAGGGTACAAGAACAACACCTTCAATGGTTGCTTTTACCGAATCAAAAGAAAAATTGGTTGGACAATCGGCAAAACGTCAAGCTGTAACCAATCCTGAAAATACTTTGTTTGCCATTAAACGTTTGATTGGAAGAGGTTTTGCAGATGATGTTGTAAAAAAAGATAGCAACCTTGTTCCATTCAAAATTACTAAAGGTGATAATAATGATGCGTGGGTAGAAATTAGAGGAGATAAGTATAGCCCGAGTCAAATTAGCGCATTTATTTTACAAAAAATGAAAGAAACAGCTGAAAGCTATTTAGGTGAACCCGTAACGCAAGCCGTTATTACAGTTCCAGCTTATTTCAATGATTCACAAAGACAAGCAACAAAAGATGCAGGTAAAATTGCTGGTCTTGAAGTTTTAAGAATTATCAATGAACCAACAGCGGCAGCCCTAGCTTATGGCTTAGATAAAAAGAAAACAGGAATCATAGCTGTTTATGACTTAGGTGGCGGTACATTTGATATTTCTATTTTAGAAATTGGTGATGGCGTGTTTGAAGTTAAGTCAACTAATGGTGATACACATTTGGGTGGTGAAGATTTTGATTTAGAAATAATCAATTACCTTGCTGGTGAATTTAAAAAAGACAATGGTATTGATTTACGTCAGGATAAATTAGCTCTTCAGCGTTTAAAAGAAGCAGCGGAGAAAGCTAAAATTGAACTGTCAAGCAGTACAGAAACAGAAGTTAATCTGCCTTTTATTACTGCTGATCAGTCAGGGCCAAAGCATCTTACCATAAAACTTTCACGCGCAAAGCTTGAAGCTATTATAGGAAATTTATTGGATAGAAGTCTAAAACCTTGTGAGCTGGCTTTAAAAGATGCGGGTTTAAAGGCATCTGATATTGATGATGTTATTTTGGTTGGCGGTATGACACGTATGCCAAAAGTTATAGAAATTGTTAAAAACTTTTTTGGGAGAGTGCCAAATAAAGGGGTCAATCCTGATGAAGTTGTGGCAACCGGCGCTGCTATTCAGGGCGGAGTTTTACAAGGTGATGTTAAGGATGTTTTGTTGCTTGATGTGACACCGTTGTCCCTTGGGATTGAAACTTTAGGAGGTGTCTTTACGCGCTTAATTGATAAAAATACTACTATTCCAACAAAAAAGAGCCAGATTTTTTCTACGGCTGAAGACAATCAAAGTGCAGTTACTATTCGAGTATTCCAGGGAGAGCGTGAAATGGCAACGGACAATAAATTGTTAGGTCAATTTGATTTAGTTGGTATTCCACCCGCAGCTAGAGGAATGCCACAAATTGAAGTAACGTTCGATATTGATGCTAATGGTATTGTTAATGTTTCAGCAAAGGATAAGGCTACTGGAAAGGAACAACAAATTCGTATTCAAGCATCAGGTGGTTTATCCGAAGAAGATATTGAACGAATGGTCAAGGAAGCAGAAGAAAACGCAGAAGCTGATAAAAAGAAAAGAGAAATAGTTGATGCTCGAAACCAAGCAGACAGTCTTGTGAATGAAACGGAGAAAAATTTAAAAGAGCACGGCGATAAAGTTCCTGAGAGTGATAAAAATAAAATTGAAGTCGATATAGAAGAGCTTAAAAAAGTTAAGGATAGCGATAATCTTGAGGCGATTAAATCTAAAACTGAAGAATTGGTGCAATCTTCTTTAAAATTAGGTGAAGCCATTTACAAACAGAGCCCACAAGGAGGAGCCCCACAGCCAGATCCTTCAGGAGCAGAACCATCGTCTGATAAAAAAGAAGATGACAAAGTTGTTGATGCTGAGTTTGAAGAGGTGGATGAAAACAAAAAAGATTAATTTAAGTTAATTCTTTAAAGAGCAAAGGGGTTGGATGGCCGATAAAGATTTCTATGAAATTCTTGGCGTTGCAAAAAATGCTGGCGAAGATGAGATAAAAAAATCTTACAGAAAGCTTGCGATGCAACATCATCCTGATCGCAATAAAAATAATAAGTTAGCTGAAAAAAAATTTAAAGAAGCTAGCGCCGCTTATGAAATATTAAAAGATCCTCAAAAACGAGCTGCATACGATCAATATGGACATGAAGCTTTTCGTCAAGGTGGCTCTGGAGGCACCCAGGGTTTCGGTGATTTTAGCGGCGGTTTTTCTGATATATTTGAAGAGTTTTTTGGTGGTAGTTCTGGAGGATCTTCTTCAAGAAGAAGGGGACCTACTAGCGGAAACGATCTGAGATATAATATGGCTGTTACTCTTCAAGAAGCGTTTTCTGGTCAAAAATCTGAAATTCGTATTCCAGGTTATATTGGTTGTGACATGTGTTCATCTACAGGAAGCGCGAATAAATCTGGTCCAAGCACATGTTCAACTTGCGAGGGTCATGGTAAAGTTAGATCGACATCAGGATTTTTTTCTATTGAGCGTCCTTGCCCAACCTGTGGTGGCGAAGGTTCATCAATTAAAAATCCTTGCTTAAAATGTAGTGGCTCAGGTCAAATAAAAAAACAAAAAACTATTTCAGTAACTATTCCTGCAGGAGTAAATACGGGAACCCGTATTAGAATTTCAGGTGAAGGAGAGCCGGGACAGAGAGGGGCTGGTAATGGAGACTTGTATCTATTTGTTGAGGTACAAAAAGACGCTTTGTTTGAAAGAGAAGAAGAAAATATATTTTGTCAAATTCCCATTTCAATTACCACAGCAATTTTAGGAGGAGAAATTGAAGTGCCTACAATTGAAGGGAAAAAAGCCAGACTTACTATTCCACCAGGAACACAATCTGAAACACAGTTTAGACTTCGAGGAAAGGGAATGAGCGTTCTTCGTCAAAACAGACGCGGGGATATGTATGTAGAAACCAATGTAGAAATTCCCGTAAATCTTAATTTACGACAAAAATCAATTTTGAAAGGTTTTGAAGAAGAAGGGGGTACATCTAAGGCCCACAGTCCAAAATCACAAAGTTTTTTTAAAAAAATTAAAGAAGTTTGGGGGATTTAACATAAATTCTTCACTTATTGCCTTCTCAAAAGTATATATAAATATTATGGATAAAATCAAGGTTGGTATTGCCGGATGTCTTGGCAGAATGGGCCAAGAATTGGTTAAGATAACCACAAAAGACAAGCGCATTAAATTTGTGGGTGGCTATGATCTAAAAAATAGCAAAACTCATTCTAATGATATTTTTCAAGGGGCTAATATAATAATTGATTTTTCATCTCCTGCAGCAATAAAAGGCAATATAAGTTTGGCCCTTTCTTATAAGACAGGTTTGGTTGTAGGTACTACAGGGCTAAATCACAAAGAAACCATTCTTTTAAAAAAAGCATCAAAAAAAATTCCAATATTGTATTCGTCTAATATGAGTTTGGGAGTTAACTTGCTTTTTGAGCTAGTTAGACAAACCTCTTTAGCACTAAAAGATATTGATTATGATATAGAAATATCCGAAACACATCATAAACACAAAAAGGATGCTCCATCTGGAACCGCAATCTCTTTGGGCGAAATTGCTGCCGAAGGAAGAAAAATCTCTTTTTCAAAAAACAAAGTTTTAAATAGAACCAACCAACACAACAAAAGAAAAATTGGTAATATTGGCTTTGCTGTGAGTCGAGGTGGAGAGATTGCAGGCGAACATACAGTCAGTTTTATTGGAGATAACGATAGGATCGATTTAGTTCACAAAGCTACCAACAGATCTATTTTCGTAAAAGGGGCAATCGAGGCTGCGGTTTTTCTATCTAAACAAAAAAAAGGACTTTATTCAATGAAGGATGTTTTAAATATTAAACCAAAATCCAAAAAATCTGCATAATGATAAATTGGATTTGGATAGAAACTTTGTATCTTACAAACAAGATTAAACTTGATTTAAAAGGAATACTTTTTATTGGCTAATAGTTTTTATTTTTAAATAAACAATTCCCATATTATTCAGGCATATTATAACAATGGAAAAGTATAAAATAGATAAGATTTTCAAACTTCTCTCAAAGGAAATCCCGCATCCAAAAACAGAACTAAAATACATTAATCAATATACTTTTTTAATTTCCGTTGTTCTTTCCGCGCAATCCACCGATGTATCTGTGAATAAAGCCACAAAAAATATTTTTAAAATAGCAAAAAACCCCAAAGAAATGGTTGACCTTGGAGAAAAAAATTTAAAAAAATTTATTAAGACAATAGGGCTTTATAATTCAAAGGCGAAAAACATAATTTTGTTAAGCATAGAATTAATAAAAAAGTATAACAGTAAAATTCCTAAAGAATTTGATAAACTTATTTCCTTGCCAGGTGTGGGAAACAAAACTGCAAGTGTATATCAAAATGCTATTTTAAAACTTCCTCGAATTGCTGTAGATACGCATGTATTCCGTGTTTCCAACCGCCTAGGCATTGTTAAAACCAAAACAGCTGATCAAACTCAATTACAATTAGAAAAAATTATACCTAAAAAGTGGAGAAAGGATACACACCATTTATTAATTCTTCATGGCAGAAGAGTATGCAAGTCCCAAAATCCTTCTTGTGATGAATGCTCTTTAAATAAATTGTGTTCTTATAATTTGGTTAATAATAATTAAGTTAATTTAAAATTCTTGTAACAATTTTGAATATGTTCCTTCTTATCAATTAAATTCCCCTTTGTGTCACGAATTTCAAAGTGCTCTACTCTAGGCAAGTTTAGATTTGAGTTAAAAAAAAAGAATAACCTACAGCCCATGGTATCGAAACGTGCCATTTGAGTGCCACCATCATTTCTTAGTAGACTTGGATTACCCAAATCCTGTCTTAGTTCATCAAGGGTTTTACTAAAAAAATTTATTTTAACTATTTTTTTTTGCTGTTTAGCTAATTTTTTTTCTTTTTTCTTTTCAGTTTTTATTATTTCCTTTTCTAACTCTATTTCCTTTTCTAACTCTGTTACTTTTTCCAATTTTTTAGGATCCTCTTTCTCTATTGATTTTTCTTTGTTTTTAATAATATTTGTTACTGATTTTTTAATACCAGTTGTCACCTTGTTAATTTCTTTTGCAACTTCAATGCTTGTACATCCTGATAAAAGGATAATAAAACTAAAAAATAAAAATAACCGCATTGCCCTAAATGTAAAATACTTATAATCTAAAAAATTAATAATGCTTACATTAATCAAATCACCATTCCTAGAATATAAATTAACAATTTTGCGCAATAAGAAAACTACTAATTCACTGTTTAGACAAACGATGAACGAAATTAGTTATTTGATTGCAGCTGAAGTTTTAAAACATGTAAAATATAAGCGTGTATCTGTTCAAACGCCTCTTACAAAAACCTTTGGAAAAGATTTATCAAAAACAATCGTAATCGTTCCCATTCTCCGTGCGGGATTGGGACTGATAGAAGGGTTTATTAAATTTTTACCTGATGCGGAAAAGGGTCATATTGGATTGTATCGCGATGAACAAACTTATAGACCGGTTGAATATTTATGTAAATTACCAAGGATAAAAAACAAAGACTTTATTGTTTTAGATCCTATGTTAGCAACAGGGAATTCAGCAATAGAGGCAATAAATTTGATTAAGCGATCTGGAGTTACCCTTTCAAACATTAAACTTGTATCTTTATTAGCTGCTCCTGAAGGAATTCAAAATATTAAAAAACACCATAAAGGCCTTCATTTTTTTACATGCAGTATTGACAAGAAATTAAACAAAAATATGTTTATAGTACCTGGTTTAGGAGATGCAGGCGATCGTTATATGGGAACATAGAAAACAGTGGATTAATTTTCAAAAAATCCCTTTTACCTTTTATTTTTTTAACCTATTATCAATTTATTCAACAAATATACTCGAGGAAATTTATGAAAAAATTAATTAGTACTATTTTCTTATCATTTGCTCTCTTGTTTTCACTAAATGTGCATGCGGCAAAATTAGCTGTTATTTATGATTCCGGAGGTAAATTTGATAAATCTTTTAATGAATTAGCATACAATGCTGCTGAGAAATTTAAAGCTGATACAGGCATTGATTATATTGATTTTGAAGCAGCTAATAATGCTCAAATTGAACAAGGCCTAAGAAAATTAGTTGATAGAGGCGCTAGTGTTGTTGTAGCAATGGGGTTTTCTATGGCAGACGCAATTTCTGCAGTTGCTGCTGAAAATCCGGATGTGAATTTCACAATCATCGATGTTAACTGGCTACAAGGGGATAATATTCAACAATTTGTGTTCAAAGAGCACGAAGGATCATTTTTAGTTGGCATGATTGCAGCTATGAAATCCCAAACTGGTACAGTTGGCTTTGTCGGAGGAATGGATATTCCTCTAATTAGAAAATTCCATGGTGGTTATGAGCAAGGGGCTAAATATGTTAATCCTGACATCAACGTCTTAATGAATATGACGGGAACTACTCCTGAAGCATGGAACAATCCGACTAAAGGCGCTGAACTAACAAAAGCACAAATTGATAAAGGCGCGGATGTCGTTTATCAGGCTGCGGGCGGAACAGGAATAGGCGTTTTGCAAGCAGCTGCTGATGCAGGAATATTTGGCATTGGTGTGGATGCCAATCAAAACTACATGCATCCTGGAAGCGTACTGACCTCAATGCTCAAAAGAGTTGATGTTGCGGTTTATAATGCTTTTAAATCAACAATAGATGGCACTTATGAAGCTGGTGTCTTTACTCTTGGTTTGGCCGAAGATGGTGTTGGTTGGGCGTTGGATGAACACAATGCAAGCTTGATTACTGATGAAATGAAAGAAGCAGTGGAGCAAGCAAGAAAAGATATTATTAGTGGGAAAATAACAGTCGCTGACGCTTCTGCACAATAATATTAACTATTAAAATATCTGGTTGTGAGATATCGATTTAAAGCATGTTAGATCGTATGATCTCACAACCAATACTTGAACTTCAAAACGTAAATAAGTCATTTGGCCATGTTCAGGCTAATAAAAATATTTCACTAAAAGTTAATAAGGGCGATATTCACGGAATCATCGGAGAAAATGGTGCTGGTAAATCAACATTGATGAGCATTGTCTATGGTCTTTACCAGGCGGATTCAGGTAATATAAAAATAAATGATAAATTAATTGAAATAAAGTCACCCCATGAATCTATTTTAAGGGGAATTGGGATGGTCCACCAGCATTTCATGTTGGTTGAAAATTTTACAGTTGTTGAAAATATCATATTAGGCTTTGAGGGTGAATTTGTTTTTGGTGAAAAGTTGAACCAAGCAAAAGAAAATCTAACGAAATTATGTGAAGAGTATAATTTAAAAATAGATTTAAATGCAACAATTTCTGATTTGTCCGTCGGTTTTCGTCAACGCGTAGAAATATTAAAAGCCCTTTATAGAGGGGCTGAAATTTTAATATTGGATGAACCAACAGGTGTATTGACTCCGCAAGAGGTAGATGAATTATTTAAAATTTTACGCTCCCTAAAAGAACAAGGAAAAACTATTATACTCATTACCCATAAACTAAATGAAATTATGGCTTTAACAGATAAGGTTACGGTAATGCGACAGGGAAAAATAGTGGGAGACAAGAATATAAAAGACACAACAAAAGATCAGTTAGCAGAAATGATGGTAGGCAGAAGTGTTTTACTCCGTATTGATAAAGGAAAGCCCAACATTATTGATAAAAGAAAGCCCAACATTGAAGATACAATTTTTGAAGTAAAAAATATCAATGTGAAAGATAATCTAGACGTGATGCGTGTTAAAAATGTGAGTTTTGAGCTACGAGAAGGAGAAATTTTAGGAGTAGCAGGAGTAACTGGTAATGGTCAGACAGAATTGTTGGAAGCGCTATCTGGTATCCGCCAAGTTGATAGCGGTGAAATAAAATTATTTGGCAATACCATCTCAAGCAAAGATATTTTTGTTGGTCCTAGACAATTGCGCGAATTAGACGTTGCTCATGTTCCAGAAGACCGGCAACGTATGGGATTGGTAACTGAATTTAATGCGAGTGAAAATCTTATATTTGGCTATCACCACCAGCAACCTTTTTCTAAATCATCAGTCATGATGGGAAAAAATATTTATAATTATTCAAAAAAAATTATGCACGAGTATGATGTACGGCCACAATCACCGTTTTTGCAAACATCTAATTTTTCTGGAGGCAATCAACAAAAGATAATTTTAAGCCGTGAATTGAACAAAGACCCAAAAGTTTTATTGGTAGGGCAACCAACACGTGGTGTTGATATAGGTGCAATCGAATTTATTCACCAACGTATTATTGATATGCGCAATAAAGGTGTTGCAGTTCTTCTTGTTTCAGTTGAATTGGATGAAATACTATCCTTAGCTGACCGTATTGTGGTGATGTTTGATGGAGAACTCGTAGGGGAAAGGGTAAATGAAAATGTAACAGATAGAGAAATCGGCTTGCTTATGGCGGGTATAACTAATTAATTTATGGTCAAAGCCGTTGATAGAACAAAAGTACCGTGGTGGGTTTCAAATGCAATAGTTCCACTTGTTAACCTAACCCTAGCTTTTATTGTTTCAGGATTGTTTATTTTTATCGCTGGAGCAAACCCTTATCAGGCCTTGAAACTTATTCTTTATGGATCTTTTGGTTATCTAGAAGGTTTTGGTTACACATTATATTATGCAACAAACTTTATTTTTACCGGTTTAGCTTTTGCTATAGCTTTTCATTGTCGCTTATTTAATATTGGAGGAGAAGGTCAGGCATATATTGGCGGACTTGGCGTTTTTTTATTGGCATTTTATTTTAGTGCCCTACCCGTGCCAATCGTATGGTTACTAGCAATTTTAGCGTCAATGTTGTTTGGAGCAGCATGGGCATTTATCCCAGGATATCTGCAAGCATACAGAGGTAGTCATGTTGTTATTACAACAATCATGTTTAATTTTATTGCATCCGCATTGATGGTGTTTTTATTAGTTGATGTAATTCGTGATAGAAGGCAAATGGGTCCCACCACAGAACCTCTTATTAATGAACAGTGGCTTCCAATGTTTAAAGACATAGCAGCTTACTTTGGATTTAAAGTTGGCTACTCACCCCTTAATATTTCTTTTCTTCTAGCGATACTTGTTTCTTTTGGGGTTTGGTTTTTGATTTGGCGAACTAAGTGGGGCTATGAAATGCGCGCTGTTGGACATAATACACAAGCTGCTATTTATGCAGGTATCTCCCCTAAAAAAAATATAATATTAGCGATGGTCATTTCCGGAGCTCTTGCGGGAATGCTAGGTGTAAATGAAGTATTGGGCGTGCATCATAAAATTCTAGTGAATTTTCCTGCCGGATATGGATTTACAGGCATCGCGGTTGCTTTAATGGGGCGCAATCATCCCATCGGTATATTTTTGGCCTCCTTGTTGTTTGGTATGCTTTACCAAGGAGGTTCAGAGGTTACCTTTGATATGCCCAATATTACACGCTACATGTTTGTTGCAGTTCAGGGAGTTATTATATTGTTCAGTGGTGCATTAGAGAATTTATTTCGCCCACAGATTGAATATTTCTTTGTTAACACTCTACAACAAAAGACGACAACGTAATGGATTTGAGCCCTGATATTATTTCACTTGCTAGTGCAACGTTGCGTATTTCAACACCACTTGTATTTGCTGCCATGGCAGGTTTGTTTGCAGAACGGTCTGGAGTAATAGATTTTGGGTTAGAGGGAAAAATGTTAGCTGCAGCTTTTGTTGCGGCAAGTGGTGCTCATGTATTCGGATCGGAGTGGTATGGTTTAGGTTTGGCTATTGTATGCTGTGTTGCTTTATCAATGCTTCATGGTTTTGCGTCTGTGACTCATAAAGGCGATCAAGTAGTTTCTTGTGTTGCCATTAATATTTTAATGATAGGACTTACAACTGCGCTTGCGGCAGCTTGGTTTGGAAAACAAGGACTAACTCCTACCCTTACTGATGATCGGCGATTTTTTGAAATTACACTCCCTTTTGCTGATACTGTCTCAGAAGTCCCACTTCTTGGGTCTATCTATTCAGAAATTATTAGCGGTCATTATATATTTGTTTACATTGCTTACATTTTAGTTCCTTGTGTCTATTGGGTTGTATTTAAAACACGTTTTGGTTTGCGCCTTCGTGCGGTTGGAGAAAATCCCAGTGCCGTTGATACCGCTGGCATTAGTGTTAACCTAATGAGATACAAAGCTTTGGCGGTGAATGGAGTTTTAGTTGCTTTTGCAGGGGCTTATCTATCAACAGCTATAAACGCAAACTTTTTTAGAGAAATGTCAGCTGGACGCGGATATTTAGCGTTAGCAGCATTGATATTTGGTAAATGGAAACCTAAAACAGCATTAATTGCATGTTTATTATTTGGCTTTACAGATGCATTACAAATACGATTGCAAGGAGTCCCACTTCCTTTTGTAGGAGTAATACCTGTTCAATTTATTCAAGCATTGCCTTATGTCTTAACAGTTGTTTTATTAGCTGGTTTTGTTGGCAAAGCTATTGCACCAAGTGCAATTGGTCAGCCTTATATTAAGGAACGATAAAAAATATTTTATCCCTCTACCAAACACAAGAAAGATTGAAGAAGAAAAGTAATTATTCATCTGTTATAATAAAAACAACTATTTATATTTTGCTGTTGTAAAACACGTCGCTATCTTTTTAAAACTTTAAAAATCAAAGCTGCTAATATTGCTCCACCTATTGGTCCTAAAAAATATAGTAAAATAAATTTAAAATCGCCTGAAATTACCATCGGCCCAAATGATCTAGCTGGATTTAAACTAGCTCCTGTCAAAGGTCCACCAGCCAATATACAAACAAAAAGTGTTGATCCAATCGCTAGGCCCGCAAGTTTTCCAGCTTTATCATCAACAGCACAATGTAAAACAGCATTAACTAGAAAAAAGGTTAATACTAGTTCTATTACAAAAGCACTTATAAGACTTACTGATTCTGATGGTTGTGTAGCCCCCATATTTATATCAGCAGACCCAAAAAAAATTGTTAATATATATGCTCCGCATATTGCACCTAGTAATTGGGCACATATATATAATAAAGCTTCTTTTAATCCGATGGCTTTAATTAGAAAAACTCCAATTGTAACTGCAGGATTAATAAAAGCTCCAGAAATACTTCCAAAAGCATAAATCATAACCATAACTGTAAAACCGTGGGCAAAAGCTATACCGACTAAACCAGTATCCATACTTTGAACAACAGCAGCTCCACCAATAAGAATAAGGGCAAAAGTTCCGATAAACTCAACTATTAATTTATTAAGTATCAATTTTTTACACCCTTCTTAAAAATTAGTTTTTTTAAAAATGAATCGTTGTTTGAGCGATTTTCAAATTAATTATATCACCAAAATTTATATTTACAAACCCGATTCCCTTCTTAACCTTTAGATGAATTCATGATATAAGAACTAGGATGAGCAAAACCAATGAAATAATTGATAAAAAAATTAAAGTTGCTTTATATAAAAGTGTGGCGGATAATATTCAAGCTGAACTTAGTGAAATAGAAGCAAAGGAAATATTATTAATAAATAAATCAGTCTACATTACTAGTAAGGATGATGACCATGCTCATTTACCTAAAGAATTACTAGGATTAATTAGGAAACAAGGTGGCCTTAGAGATTCATTACGAGTGGCAAAAGAAAGATTGAAAGATTTAAAAGCAAAAGACTAATTGCTTTCTAATTTATTGGTACAAAAAAGTTAACAAAAGGAGATTTAGACTAAGATTTTCCAGGCTTCCAGTTTTTTGGAGCTAGTTCAAAATCATCGTAATTAAAAGGTGGCGCAACTGTGCAACCAATTAAAGAATATTCACCTTTTGATTCCATACTAAACCAAGTTCCACCTCTAACAACAATATGAGATACTTGATCCTTGTTATTATTTATTATTACTTCTTGAAAAGTGTTTCCATCTGTTGATAAACAAACTATTAGAGGGGCGCCATCGTAAAAATGCAGAATTTCATTTTTTTTTAAACGATGCCAGTGAGATTTTTCATTTTTTTTTAAAAGATAATAAATTAAACTAATATTTTTATCGCGGTAAGACTCTTTGAAATGACCACCCTCAGGATGCGGTATCATGTGAAGTATTTTTATTATTTCATCACTTTTGTTCATTTCAAAAAAAATTACATTAAATGACCAAGTTTTTTTGCTTTTGTATTCAAATAACTTTTATTATAATCATTAGATTCACTTTTGATTGAAATTCTTTTATTTACTTTGAGTCCAAATTTTTTAATAGCATCAATTTTTTTAGGGTTATTTGTCATTAAGTCGATTGTATTAATTTCTAAATAATCAGCCATTGATGAAACTATTTCATAATCTCTTTCGTCTTCATTAAAACCAAGATGATGATTTGCTTCTACTGTATCTAAGCCATCATCCTGTAATTTATAAGCACGTATTTTATTTGATAAACCAATTCCTCTACCTTCCTGCTGTAAATAAAAAATTATGCCACACCCCTTTTTTGCAATTTGAGCTAAAGATTCGGTGAGCTGATAACGACAATCACATCGTAAACTAAAAAATGATTCACCAGTAATGCATTGAGAATGAATTCTTGATAATATTGAATCCGTTTCATTAAGATTTCCTATGGTAATAGCTAAATGATCTTTATTACTACGAATTTCAGTAAAAGCATGAACTTTAAAATGACCAAATTTAGTGGGCAATTCACTTGTTTCAATGAATTTAATAAGATTTTTTTTCATAATATAATTGCCTATTATAACTATTACACCAAGTACCCAAGTTGTTTCATAGGTATTTTAAGTTCATTTTGAATTAAATCTTTTTGATTCTGAGAAAGACCTGTTTCCCATTGATTTGATATACCTATTCTGAAAAAAGGAGAATTATTAGTTGCTTCATTAAATCCGAAATTATTTTCAAGTAATTGTAAATTATTAAAACTAGTAGTGTTTAAAATATTTTCTAGAAAATTATCATTTTTTTTTATTGATAAATTTGTTAGGCTGTTAATAAAATCTATTATCTGTAACAATATCTTTCTCGTATCATTCAACATATCTTCATATTTAATAAATAACCTTGGAACACTATTAAATTTATTCCACGAAAACAGATGTTGCTTCCATGTTGAAATTAGTTCATTTGTTTTATGATGAGATGCATAGTTTTTTTTATTATAAAGCATTGTTTCAATAGCAACATTCAGATCCCCTCCACAATGATGTGTATATGAAATTGCTATGTCTCTTGGATCTCTTACAATATAGATAAATCCCAAACAAACAGTTTGATCAGTAAAATATTTATTAGATATTTCTCGAATACTATGAGTTTTAAAAAATCTAATACCCTTACTTTCTTTATTTATCTTTTGTTGTGCTTTTATCCAATTATTAGATATAAAATTAAAATTTAGATTCCCATTTTCTTGATATTCTAAATCTTTCAAATGTGTAAAATGTGATTCCCTTGAAAAGAGTCCAGTTCTGCTTAAATCATTAAAGTTAAATTTTCCATTTTGATTATTCAAAAATGAACTAATTATGCACCTCACCCAGGTATTTCCTGATTTTGGATAAGAAGAAATAAATATTATTTTTTTACTTACTCCAATATTTTGCATCATATCATTATTAATTGAGAAGATGATTAATTATAATTTTGTGGGATTTAATGCATTTTTATAAATTTTTTTTGGATCAAAAACCTTTTCTTTTTCAGTAAATTTTAGAATAATTTTTGATTTATAAATATTTTTACCAAAAGGAATATTTCTATAAAAGCATGATCGATAACCTACATGACAGCTTGCACCACCAATTACTTCAACTTTTAACCATACACAATCTTGATCATCATCAATAAGTATCTCTTTTATCTTTTGAATAAAGCCACTTTTTTTACCTTTATGCCATAAAGATTTTCTACTCCTTGAATAATAAATTGCTTCTCCTAGTGCTATAGTTTTGGCAAAAGCATCATTATTCATGTATCCTTGCATTAATACTTCCCCAGATCTAAAGTCGGTTGTTATTACTGGAATTAATCCGTTTTCATCAAATTTAGGAGCTAGATCGGTTGATTCCTCAACTTGTTTAATGCTTTTTCTTTTTTTAAAAAAATTATCAACCATGATTGTTATTTGTTATATGGGGAGAGAGATTCTTTAAACAAAATTTTTGTTATTTCATCAATTTTAAATGTTTCAGTTTTTTTACTTCCTAATTTTCTTAATGAAACAGTTTTATTTTCTGCTTCCTTTTTTCCTATCACCATAATTACAGGTATTTTTGCAATACTGTGCTCGCGTATTTTATAACCAATTTTTTCATTGCGAATATCTTTTTTAACACGAAGCCCTTTATCTCTTAATTGATTAAAAATGTTATCGGCATAATTGTCTGAGTCAGAAGTTATTGTTGCAACAACTATCTGCAAAGGTGATAACCAAAAAGGTAAATTACCGGCATAATGTTCAATTAAAATACCCGTAAATCTTTCTAAAGAGCCAAAAAGCGCGCGGTGTAACATCACAGGTGTTTTTTTCTGGCCATTCTCATCAATATAGGTCGCCCCTAATCGACTTGGCAGATTTAAATCAACTTGTAATGTTCCGCATTGCCAATCCCTACCAATAGCATCCCGAAGAATAAAATCCAATTTTGGACCATAAAATGCGCCCTCACCAGGATTGATTGTGTAGGCCAATCCCGTAGTTTTGACTGCTTCTTTTAGAGCTTTTTCTGCCTTGTCCCATACATGATCTTCGCCTACACGTTTTTCGGGTCTATCGGAATATTTAATTATCACATCCGTGAAGCCAAAGTCTTTGTATATACTTAGAATAAGGTCACAGACAATTTTGCTCTCACTTGTAATTTGATTTTCTGTACAAAAAATGTGGGCATCATCTTGTGTAAAGGCACGTACTCGCATTAAACCAAATAATGCACCTGATGGTTCGTAACGATGCACTTTTCCAAATTCAGATATTCTTAATGGAAGATCCCTATAACTTTTTAATCCTTGTTTGTAGATCTCGACCGCTCCAGGGCAATTCATCGGTTTAATAGCAAAGATACGCCCCTCTTTTTCTTCCGTTGTAAACATGTTTCCCCTAAATTTTTCCCAGTGACCTGAAGTTTCCCATAAGGATCTATCCAATAAGTCTGGAGTATTGGTTTCTACATAACCTGCTTGGTCTTGACGCTTACGCATATAATTAATAAGTGATTGGAAAAGCCCCCATCCTTTGGGGTGCCAAAAAACCGCACCAGGCGCCTCTTCTTGAAAATGAAATAAATCCATTTCTTTACCCAATTTTCTATGATCACGTTTTTCTGCCTCTTCTAATTGATTTAAGTATTCTGTTAATTCTTTTTCATTACGCCAAGCTGTTCCATAGATTCTTGTAAGCATAGCGTTACTTGAATCTCCTCGCCAATAAGCGCCAGCCACCTTCATTAGTTTAAAGGCTTTTCCAATATATTTTGTTGAAGGCATGTGCGGTCCTTTGCATAGATCTAACCACTCACCCTGCTTGTATATTGTAATTGTTTCATCGGTATCGAGATCATTAATTAATTCAGTTTTATAATTCTCTCCTCTTTTTGAAAAAAAATTAATAGCTTGGTCCCGTGTCCAAACTTCACGCGTGAAATTCTTTCCTTGATCGATGATTTCCAACATTTTTTTTTCTATTTTATCGAAATCATTGACAGTAAATGGTTCCTCCTTTGCAAAATCATAATAGAAACCATTTTCTATTGCTGGGCCTATGGTAACTTGAGTGTTTGGAAATAATGCTTGTACGGCTTCTGCCATAATATGAGCACAATCATGCCGAATTATTTCTAGAGCTGCAACATTGTCTTTTTTGATGATTTCAACTTGAGCATCTTTTTCAATGCAATGGGAGAGGTCTTGAATTTCATCATTTACCTTGAAAGCTATAGCCTCTTTAGCAACTGATTTTGAAATTTTTTCTGCAATTTCAAAGCCGGTTATACCTTTTCTCTCTTCATGGGATTTTCCGTCGGGAAAAGTTATGTTAATTATTTCTTTCATAATCAATTGCTACGCCAAGTTGTGCCATTTGAAGTATCTTCAATTTCAATACCACTTTCCTTCAATTTTTTACGAATAGAGTCTGCCATCTCAAAATTCTTTTTGCGTCTAGCTTCATTACGTTCTTTAATCAAGTTCTCTATTGTTACTTCGTCTAAATTTTTGGACTGACCGTAACCTAACCACTCCCTAGGAGCTTGTTGAAGAATACCCAGAATTTTTCCCGTTTCTAGCAAGCAATATTTGATCAAACTTTTTTCTTCCTCATCTGCTTTTGATACTTTGTTTGTAAGAATATTTAATTCGGCGATTACTTTAGGGGTATTTAGATCATCATAAAATCCCTCAAGTATATTTTGGGGCAATGCGTGATTATTTGTATAAGCATCAATATGCTCCAGATCTTTTAGGGTTCTGTATAAACGATCAAGCATTGTACTATTTTGTTTAATTATTCCCTTTGTCCAGTTCAAGGGTTGTCGATAATGGGCCGATAAAAGTGTCATTCGAAGAACTTCGCCCTTGTATTCTTTAATCATTTCGTGCACCAAACGAATATTACCTATAGATTTAGACATTTTTTCACCCTCGACATTTACAAAACCATTATGAAACCAATATTTTGCAAAATATTTGGGATTATTTATTTTCTTATGTGCACTACATGTTTGGGCAATTTCATTTTCATGGTGAGGAAAAATTAAATCCATACCGCCACTATGTATATCAAAAGGAAGGCCCAATGTTTTTTCTGACATTGCTGAACATTCTAAGTGCCACCCCGGTCTTCCGAATCCCCACGGTGAATCCCATCCAGGGAGGGGATCAGGGCTAGGCTTCCACAAAATAAAATCAGCGGGGTCTTTTTTGAAAGGCGCAACCTCTACACGACTTCCAGCAATTTGTTCATCACGATTGCGGCCAGATAGACAACCATATTTTTCAAAAGAAGGAACATGGAATAGTACATGACCTTTTATTTCATAAGCGTGACCCAATTTAACGAGTGTTTTTGTAAGAGCAATCATTTCAGCTATATGATCTGTAGCGCGTGGCTGTACATCGGGACGATGAACACCAAGTGCCGCCATATCTTCATTGTAAATGGCTTCAAATTTAAGTGTTAATTCTTGAAATGGTATGTCGGCAGTTTGCGCTGCTTCAATGATTTTATCGTCAATATCAGTTATATTGGATACATAAGTAACCTTTGGGAAAAGCGTTCGCAACAGTCGCACCAGTAAATCGTTAACAACTGCCATGCGAGCATTTCCAATGTGCGCATAGTCATAAACCGTGGGTCCACAAGCGTAAATGCGAACATTCGAAGGGTCAACGGGAATAAATTCTTCTTTAGTGTTTTCTAAAGTGTTTTGAATTTTTAGCTTTGACATAATAATTGTTTGCTACCTTATATTATCCAGAAAGGTGTTTTGAACTTTAAAATTAAAAAAAAGGCTTATAAAATTAAATAATTGAATCAAAATACATTAGTAATTTAACTTAATAGTAACAGGTGTGCCATGAATTAGGTTTATGGCAGCTTTGGAAAATTTAGGTGGTCCCTTAGGGCTGTAATTATTACTAAAAGCAAAACCCTCTTTTGGACGCCAAAAAAAACCTGTTTTCAATTTGCCATTCGAATCTTCATCATGATAGATTACTATGGCTATTTGTCCTTCGTGTATTTTTGAAAGAGGTATAACAGTTTTACCTTGTGTTGCTTTCTTACGAATAACTTCGGAGGCCATTTCTTCTTTTAAGAATGAATCTTCATTTTCATATATTTTTACATCTATAAATCCCTCTGAATGTTCGACACCCTCTATCATTATGATTCCATGTGCTAAAAGATGTGCAGAGCTAAATAGCAATATCATTAGAAAAATAATGCGCACAAAAAACCTTTCCTTTTTTTACTTAGGCTATATTAGTCAACCTTGTTGAATAATAAAGAATATTTAGAGTGTTTATTTAACTCCAATAAGCCCCTGGTTATTTATAAGGTTAAGAATGGGTTTAACGTATACACTGATTTAAATGCAAAGATTAAACTGACGTCAAAAAATGTAAAAAATTTTTTTGAAAAAACGATATATTCCAAAAATCCAAGAAATAATTTTTTTGACGGATATGTTGGATTTTTGAACTATGAACTTTTATGCCAACTTATCAATGTTAAAATTCCCAAACAACAATCTAACGGTTTCCATCAAAACATATTTTATAAACCTGAAACATTAATAAAAATTAGAAAAAACATACAAATTTTAAGTACCATTAAAAATTACAAGGAAAATAACAAACTAACCCCTTCACGTAAAAAATTTTTCCATGAAAAAAAATTTAAAGTTAATTTAACACTAGCGCAATATACGAAGTTGTTCAGAAATTTTTCACAAAAAATTCGAGAAGGTAAAACATATCAAATAAAAATATGCCAAAAATATAGAAACCATTCCAATATTGATGCAGTCAAGTTTTTCTGGAAATTAATGAAAGCCAATTCATCACCTGAATCTTTCATGATTCGAGATAGTAATTATTCTATTATTAGTTGTTCACCAGAAACACTTATTAATAAAAAAAATAATATCATTATTACCAAACCAATAGCAGGCACAATGAAAAAAAATAAAAAAACAACAGTTGAAATGGCAAAAAAATTTTTTAAAGGCAATGAAAAAGAAAGCAAGGAACACAACATGATTGTGGATATGGAGAGAAATGATCTTTCGCGTATTTGCAATGTTGGTAGTGTACGAATTAAAAAAATTAAATACGTAGAAGAATATAAAGATCTATATCATTATGTAACGGAAATAGCGGGTGCTTTAAAAAAAACCACCACCCCTTTTGATATCATAAAAGCCATGATGCCGGGAGGATCGGTAATTGGCTGCCCAAAAATCAGTACACTGAACTTGTTAAATCATCAAGAGACAGACAATCGTAGTGTTTACACTGGTAGTTTTGGATATATCAAGTCAAATGGAGATATGCGATTTAATATTATGATACGATCTATACTGAATTGTAATAATATATGCGAAATAGCTGTAGCTAGCGGCGTGATATTAGGAAGTATCCCAAAAAAAGAATATGAGGAAAATTACATTAAAGCTAAATCACTGCTCGATATATTTAAATCATGATTTACCTTATTGATCATCAGGATTCTTTTACATTTAATCTTGCACATTTACTCGGTCATTTTGATGAAGTGTTTGTTACTAATTATTTTGATATTAATAAAATAAAACTTCACCACGCCAGAACGATTGTTCTATCTCCTGGTCCAGGCCATCCTCTTGATTATCCAAAAACTGCAGAGGTGTATCGCAAATTTAAGGCAAAGAAAAAAATTATTGGAATTTGCTTGGGTTTTCAACAAATTTTATCTGCCGAAGGAGGTAACATTATTCAACAAAAAAAAATCTATCATGGTTATCAATCTGTAATTGAAGTACTAAAAACAAGTCGGCTGTTTAGATCTAACAGTACAATTTATGGTGGAAGATATCATTCATTAAAATTACAGGAACCTTTTAAATCAGCAACAATAGATATAACAATGCGCTGTAAAAAAACCAATGTGGCAATGGCACTGGAAGATAAAACAAACCACATATATGGATTTCAATTTCATCCAGAGTCTTTTTTAACTAATAATGGTAAACATCTTATTCAAAAAATCCTATCTGCATAAATTTTTAACACCCCTGCCCTTTGATGACTTGTGGGGGACAAAAGGCGTGTTTACAACCATTAGAGTGGTAGGGAGCCCCCCAAAATTTATTTTGCTTGATGAACATATCAGGAATTTAAATATATCATTAAAAAAATTCGGAATTAATTTTATTTTAACACATCAACAAATGAACGAATTAATCCATACACCAATCCATAACAACGTAAACTATGATCATTTATTCAGAATTGCAATTAATTCAAAAAAAATATCAATTTCATTGCGACCTCGTGTACAACCTAACAAGTTTTTTACGGCAACAATAGTTAATTATCAGCGCGAAAATCCGCTGTTAAAAAATTTGTATTACAAAAAAATTATCAGTTTATTAGAAAAAAACAATAACTCTAATAATGAAGTTATTTTAACCAAAAATGATCTTATTTTAGAAGGTTGCACAACAAATATCCTGTGTGTGTGCATGAAAAAAATTTATATGCCCATAACCAATTATTACAAGGGTATGACACTCAAATATATTGTTAATAAAAGCAGAAAAAAAATTATCAAAAGAAATATTCTTGTTAAGGATTTATCTCTCTATGAAGAAATACTATTGCTAGGATCGGGTAAAGGAGTGGTTAATATCAGTGCTATCACTGATATTAACTGGAAAAAACAATCGGATTCTATCTACAAAGAAACTCTTAGCCTATATAAGAAATTAATATAAATTTATGCTACTAAACACTCATAATTTTACATTTTCCTACCCCTTGATAATGGGAATTTGCAATGTCACAAGGGATTCTTTTAGCGATCAAGGAAAGAGTTACAAGATTTCAGATGCATTAAAAAATATTAAAAAAATGAACAATCAGGGCGCTTCCATTATAGACATTGGGGCAGAAAGTACTCGTCCGGGCAGTGATCCAATGAGCTACAATCAAGAAATAAAAAAACTAGAGCCTATTTTAAAAAAGATACCGAAAAAAAAATTTATCATATCAATTGATACAAATAAAATTGAAACGCAGGAATTTGCTCTTTCACAAGGAGTCCATATCATTAACGATGTGTTTGGTGGAAGTGAGGACTTATTTTTATTAACTAAAAAATACAAAAGTGGCTTAGTTTTAATGCACACACCTGCCCCTCCTAAAACAATGCAGTCCAAGACGCACCTATATACAAATGTAATCAGCGATATTAAGAATATATTTCAACGAAAATCGAAGTTACTAAAAAAATATAAAATTCCACCTTCTAAGGTATGGTTTGATCCCGGTATTGGATTTGGTAAAAATCTCCAGCAGAATTTATCAATAATGAAAAATATAAAAAAATTTCGTATTGAAAAATACGGCTTGCTTATTGGTTCATCTCGAAAGAGTTGGATCAGTGGGGTTGATAAATCTGATGTAAGTCAGCGTTTAGGTGGCACCATTGCATCGGTATTGTATTGTTTTCAGAGAGGGGTTAATATATTTCGCGTTCACGATGTGTATGAAATAAGGCAGGCCATTGCAATCTTTCAACAAATAGCATGTTCAAAATAGAAATTAAAAATTTAGCGACTAAAGCTCGCATTGGTATTTCCGACAAAGAAAGGAAGAAATTCCAACCCTTGTTAGTTACACTGCAGTTCAGTTACACTGTAAAAAAAAACAATCAATTAAATGATATTCAATATTTAAAAGATTATTCAGCCATTACAAAATATCTTAAATATTACATTGAACACTCAAAATTCAAAACTTTAGAAAAATTGGTTTTTGAATGTTCTCAATCGATACAAAAAAAATTTAAATTAAAGAATGTCCATGTAAGCATCAACAAGGTATCTATTGCGAAGCGCTATAACTGTGAGTCTCTCAGTGTATCCCAATAGAGCAATACTTGCTCTTGGATCAAACGTGGGAAATTGGAAAACAAATTTCAATCAATGCCTTAAAAAGATTAGTAATTTTAGCTTAATTACTAGGATAGGTAATATTTATGTTTCTAAACCCTATGGGCATGTCCAACAAAAAAAATTTCATAATACAGCGATAGAGCTGATGACAAATCATAGCCCTTTACAGCTTATGCGTGGTTTACAATTAGTCGAAAAGGTTCTTAAAAAAAATAAAACTATAACCAATGGACCCCGACGCATTGACATTGATATAGTTTTTTATAACCAGCTCGTATTCCAAAATAATCAATTAACCATACCCCATCCAAGGGCTTTTGAGCGTGATTTTGTTCTATATCCAATCAACGATATTGATCCATTTTATTTCCATCCCACCAAACATAAAACGATAAAAGCTTTAATAGAAGAGTTAAACGAAAAATATATAGAAAAAATAATTAAGCAACCGAGAGAATCGTTATTAATTCGCTAAGTTTTGTTGAAGAAATATTATTATAATCATCCTTGAGGCTCCTTGATACATCTAGTCCATCCGGACGAGCGCTATCAACAATTTTTTTTGCATTTTTAAAATTAATACCGCCCCCAATATACACCGGTCGCTTTAATTCCTTTAGAGACATAATTTGGTTTAAGCAATCATCAAGAGAAGAGGTAGTAATGTTATTTTTATCATAAACGTTTAAATCATAATAAAAAACATTTACCAGGGATTTAATGGAATCAAAATATTCCATATCAAACTTTTTAGGATTGACGGCGATACCGATTCTCAGTCTTTTAAAAATAGTTTTAAGGGACAGCAAATTCTTTTTCTCAAAGAAATACGAACATGAAATAGTCTTTGGTTTCGTGTAATCTATCTGTTTGATCAATTCAGCTAAAGTATGGTAGCGGGAGAGCAAGACCGAAACAATTTTATAATGATCACATTCTTGTACTAATTTTTTAATTAATTTGTCATCACATGTATTGGGACCGTGTAAATTATCACTTGCAAATCCAAGAGAACGAATATCATTTTGAGCGGCGGTAACAATAGAATCAGAGGAAGTAATGCCGCAAATTTTTAGATCAATGTTTAGTGTTTTAGGCATATATCTATGTGTGTATTTATATTATTCATGGTCAAAAAACATTGAAATAACTATCCTATTCAATATAACAAACAATCCATGAATTCTTCTTATGAAATTCACCCAGTAGCATCAGAAGAATTGAAAGTTATTTTAACACCAGAATGCCTGTATTTTGTTTCAGAGTTGCATCGTTTATTTAACCCAAAACGATTGCATTTGTTGGAAGAAAGACAGAAGCTTCAAAAAAAAATAGACGAAGGGTGGGAGCCAGAATTTCTAGAAGAAACTCGTCAAATTCGTGAATCAGCTTGGACCATCTTGTCAACACCAGACGATTTATTAGATCGACGCGTTGAAATTACCGGTCCGCCCGTTAAAAAAATGATTATTAATGCGTTGAATTCAGGAGCCAAAACGTTCATGGCTGATTTTGAAGATTCTCTTTCACCAACATGGACCAATTTATTGGAAGGACAGTTATATTTAAATCAGGCAAATAAAAGGGAGATTGATTTTACAGATTCAAAAAATGGCAAAGAATACAAATTAATAGAAAAACCTGCCGTTCTAATAGTTCGACCACGAGGATGGCATTTACCCGAAAAACATTTTACCGTTAATGGTGAAATTACATCCGGATCGCTGTTTGATTTTGGGGTATATTTTTTTCATAATCATAAAGTACTTATAGATAATGGATCGGGTCCTTATTTTTATTTACCTAAATTGGAAAATCATAAGGAGGCGTGTTTATGGTCCGAAGTTTTCAAGTTTAGTGAAGAAAAATTTAATTTGGCAAAGGGCACTATTAAGGCCACAGTCCTAATTGAAACAATATTGGCGGCTTTTGAAATGGATGAAATTTTGTATGAACTAAAAGATAATATTGTTGGGCTAAATTGTGGACGGTGGGATTATATTTTTTCATTTATCAAAAAATTCCGCAATCACAAAAGTTTTGTTTTACCTAATCGCTCATTAGTCAGTATGCACGTTCATTTTATGAAAGCATATAGTGAATTACTGATTCAAACATGCCATAAAAGACGGGCGCACGCAATTGGTGGTATGGCCGCACAAATTCCAATCAAGAATGATGAAGAAGAAAACAAAAAATCATTACAAAAAGTTTACGATGATAAGTTGATTGAAGTATATAACGGTCATGATGGAACATGGGTGGCGCATCCTGCCCTTGTTACTATCGCTAAAGAAGTTTTTGATAATCATTTGGAATATCCCAGCCAATTGGGCAATAAGAGAGAAGATATTCACGTAACGAGTAGTGATTTATTAAAATTGCCAGTGAAAACAGCTGGAGGAAGAAGCGGTGTCATTACCGAAACGGGTATTCGCACTAATATTAATGTTGGAATTTTATATATTGAAGCGTGGCTTAAGGGCAATGGATGTGTGCCGCTCTATAATCTAATGGAAGATGCGGCAACAGCAGAAATTTCACGTGCGCAAATTTGGCAATGGTTAAGACACGGATCTAAAACTACAGATGGCAAAACAATAACAAAAGAGTACTTTGATTTATTGATGAAGGAAGAGTTAGAAAAAATAAAAAACACGATTGGTGATAATCAATATGCACGGGGTAAATTTTCTGAAGCATCTGATATATTCAAGAATATGAGTACATCTACGGAATTTGAGGAATTCCTCACTCTCCCAGCATATCAATTGATATAAATTTATTATCAACAATTGATGCAAGGGCTATTTATAATTTAGCAATGGCAACCTGCTTCAATGTGGATCCAGAAAAATTACGTCAAGAAGTATTATGGGGGAGAAGACTCGCAGAACTTTTTAGAAAAATTGTATAAAATTTAAATTATTTTAATTCATAAATTGGTGTTAATAAAGAGTTATGATTTCAGCGAATTTTGAAAAATTATTTATTGAAGCTAAAAAAGTCCGTGATAATGCTCATGTTCCTTATTCACAATTTAAAGTAGGAGCTGCACTTTTGAGTGAAGACAACTCCATTGTTGTTGGGTGTAATGTTGAAAATGCCGCCTATCCTCAATCACAATGTGCGGAAGCGAGCGCTATTGGAAATTTAATAAGCAGTGGCCATACAAAAATAAAAGAAATCGTTGTAATAGGTTCTGGTGATATACTGTGTTCTCCCTGCGGTGGTTGTCGACAAAGACTAAGAGAATTTGCTTCATTGAATGTAAACATCCATATGTGCAATACGAAAGGTCATCTTAAAACTTCTACTCTTGCTGAATTGCTGCCAGACTCCTTTGGACCTGAAAATTTATAATGCATAAGTCAGCTGATATTTTCTTGGAAAGAACAAACAATATCACACCAGATATCGCCGTTATTCTCGGAAGTGGATTGACAAATTTTTTTGATGAAAAAAATATAACCCATTCTATTTCTTATGAAGATTTGCCGGACTTTCCTCAACCTACCGTGCAAGGTCACGTGGGTAAACTTGTATTAGGTCAAATTGAAAATAAAAATGTTGTATGCATGTATGGACGCTCGCATATTTATGAGGGTCATGATCCTTCTAGTTTAGCAAAACCCATTCGTGTACTGAAAGATATTGGGTGTAAATTATTGATCGTCACAAATGCTGCGGGAAGTTTAAAAGAGGAAATGCCAGCAGGAAGTTTAATGGTCATTACGGATCATATCAATTGGAGTGGTTTTAATCCTTTAATAGGCATAAACGATGAAAACTATGGACCACGGTTTCACGATATGAGTGATGGATACCATAAGTTCTACCGTAATCAATTAATTGTTGTTTCTCAAAAAATAGGTCAAAAGTTATTTGAAGGCATATATTGTATGTATTCAGGACCTAACTTTGAAACTCCAGCGGAGATTAACGCCCTTAAGGTTATGGGTGGAAGCGCTGTAGGTATGTCAACAGTTCCCGAAGTTTTGGTTTCCAATCACTGTTCACTTCCTGTCATAGCGATTAGCGTTATTACGAATCTTGCGGCAGGAATGAGTAAGACAAAACTCAGTCATCAGGAAACTTTAGAAAATGCAAGTTTAGCGGAAAAATACGTTTTGAGTTTAATCAAAAATTTTATTCAAGAAGTACACTTTGATGATACCGCAAGAGATAATTAGA
>Ga0209554_1000238_pt1 | contig 45488 bp, 40 predicted proteins | sample MarorgKNORR_S2LV_5_FD_188221 | JGI IMG/M metagenome (GOLD analysis project Ga0209554, IMG submission 188221) | Marine microbial communities from the Southern Atlantic Ocean, analyzing organic carbon cycling - Bottom_A/KNORR_S2/LV (SPAdes) (version 2) | ecosystem: Environmental > Aquatic > Marine... | reverse complement strand
CTCTGTACTGGTTCTACAAAGGGTGGAAAAAACATATACCCGGAACATTTATGAAGAATTTGCGAATGACTATTATCTTAATTGCAATATTTGCTGCTGGTTATGTAACGGCTTCATATACTACTCACGAATATTTTAAGAATATGTTTGAAGAAGAACATAAACATTAATAAGGAGAATTGTTATGGATGAAGAACTAGAAGGAAAACTAAAAAAAGTAGTAAAATTAATTCCTTTGTTGCCAATAATTATTTTATCTTTAGTAAGTTTGAATTTAATTTTAACTATCTTAATTTTTTTAAAAGTTTAATAAAAAATCTTTTTAAGAAGCTAGTAAATTTTTCAATATTTTATTAATAATCTTAAATTTTTTAACTGAAATTTATATTTTTTTGTATACTTTGAGGATAAAAAAGAAGAAATGAAAAAATTATTATTAACTAGTTTCTTTTTCTTGGTATTTATGACTAGTTCCAATGCAACATTAGAGGATTATATTAACAAAAATTTATTTAAAGCAACTTGGAAAATTTTATCTTCTACATCAAACAAAGATGTAAAGTTAATAGATGTTTTGTTAACAGGGCAACCTTGGCAAGGAACTACCTGGCAGCATTATGTAGAAATCTTTATTCCAATAAAAAATAAATCAAATTTAGCAACGATTTTAATCACAACAAAAAAAGGGATGAGTCAATGGCATTTACCTAATGATGCAATAAAATTAGCCAAAAAAACTGGGTCTACTATTGTTGTTTTATATAATATTCCTAATCAGCCTCTTTTTGACGGATTAGTTGAGGATGAATTAATTGCATACAGTTTTACCCGATACATAGAGACTGGTTATAACGATTGGCCACTTTTATTTCCCATGTCCAAAGCCACAATTAAGGCGATGGACGCTGTTCAAGATATAGTACATAAAACAGCAAAAATAAAAATTGAACGTTTTATTCTAACAGGTGCTTCCAAAAGAGGGTGGTCAACTTGGCTTATAGCAGCAAGTGATGACCGAGTAGTTGGTATAATACCTTTAGTTTTCGACAACCTAAGATTTGCTTCACAAATGAATCACCAGCTCAAAAATTGGGGAAAAATTAGTGAACAATTGTCCAATTATACGGACAGTGGTTTAATCAATCTCATCAATACCGAACAGGGACAGAAATTGATATCAATGATTGATCCTTATTTTTATCTTTCTAAATATCAAAATGTCCAAAAACTTCTTGTCCATGGAACAAATGATCGTTACTGGGTTATTGATGCCGCAAAATTCTATTGGAACGATTTACCAGGTACTAAAAATATATTGTACCTACCAAATAAAGGACACCGATTAGCAAGAGATAAAAAATTTTTTCAATTAATGAAAACATTTCTTAAAAGAAATATAGCAAACTATAAACTTCCTCAAATTAATTGGGAATTTAAAGAAACCAATTCCACTCTGACATTGAATCTAACTTCATTAGAAAAACCTCATAAAATTAAAATTTGGTATGCAAAATCAAATATTCGTGATTTTCGAAATGCAAAATGGCGCTCAAAAAAATTTGTTTTAAGACAATCTGAATTTAATTATTCTTTTAATAAACCAAAAAAACAATATCTAGCTTTATTTGCTGAAATTATGTATAAAACAAAATCTGAAAATTTTTCATTATCAACAACCATTAAAGTCAGTAAAAATTCTGAAACGGTTTCATTTGAACATAATAATTAAAAAAAAAAGACTAGATGGTACAACTTACAAAATTAAAGAATTGTATTTTATTGATGAAGTCTGGAAAATTTTAAAACAGTTTAATCCTAAATAATTTTAAATCACGGATCATGGCAATATAATTCTAATAAATGAAATTACTTAATTTTTTTTAAATCCTCTTTGTTTGGACTTTCTCTTTTAAGGTTAAAAAGCTTCGCAGTCGCACTTTCTAATTCATTAATATTTCCGGTTATTTTAGCCCCGCTTTCAATTGAAATAGTTTTTTTAAACACATTTCCTTTCACCGATGCAGTTGATACTACTTCCATTTTTTCTGCTCGAATCTCACCTTCTATTTTTCCACAAATTCTTAAAAAATTGGCTATAATATTCCCACGAACTTTTCCATTTATACCAATCACGATTTGTTTTGCTTTAACATCTCCAATTAGCAAACCGTCAATTTGAATTTCTCCAGGAGTTTTTATATTTCCTTTAAACTCAGATTCTTCACTTATAATAGATGGTATTTTACCCCTGTTTTTTGCTATTTCTTTAAAAAGTTTTGAATCTGGTGGATTATATTTCTCTGTTTTACTATCTTTTTTCCAAATTGCCAATTTTATTGTCCTCCTTTATTTTATTTACTTTGAATACATTTTTACCTGCGTTAATAAATTTAGCTGGATTTTGGGGCTTATAATCATATAAAACTTCATAGTGCAAATGTGGGCCCGTTACTCTTCCAGAACTACCTAGTCTACCAATTTCTTCTCGAAAATCTACTATTTCACCTTTTTTTTTATTAATTTTATGTAAATGTCCATATCTTGTTTTTAATCCATATCCGTGATCTATTTCAATCATTGTACCATAATTTGCTCTTTTTCCAGAAGCGGTGACAATACCAGCGGCAGTAGCCGAAATTATAGTACTAGTTTGTGCAACTAGATCAATTCCATAGTGCATCGCATTTTTTTTATTTACAGGATCTTTTCTTCTTCCATAGTTGCTTGATACCCAGTAATAATCTAATGGTGAGATAAGTGGAACGGTAGATATAATATTTTGAAGCGCCTCTAGTTTTTGAAGGTTATTTTTAATAAACTGCTCCTTGGTTTCTTCACCCGTTTCAGGAACAAACGCGCCACCACGTGGAGTATCTCCGGTGAATCTTTTTACTAATTCATTAGGGTCCAAACCTGCTTCAATGATTGTTTTTTCTAAAGTTTGTGAATTATTTTCAGTACTATCTAGGAAGAGAGATGTGGTTGTTGCATATTCTTTTTGAAGTTTTCCAAGAGTTTCCTGGTCTTTTTTTGCTACATCTAGATTGTCATTTAATACAGAAATCTTTTTGTTTTTTAAAGTAATGAGTTCATCAAATTTTACATAGAACACACTAGAATATACTATCCAGCCAGCCATTATGATTAAAGAAGATAAAATAAATCCCTGTATTTTAGTGGATAGTCTAATACCGTACATTCTATCTCTTTGACGAAGAATTAGTTCACGCGGTGTTAGTGTCCACAGTAAAAAAGATTTGAGCTTTTTTTTTAAGTAAAATATTAATTTAATTAGTGATCCCAACACAGTCTATATTATAGCACCATGATCCGTGTTTTTGGAGCACAAAGTTGTGGACAAGGGAATAATTTTACCTCCAAAATCATGGGTCATGGTGTTATAATTAATTATATGAAAAAAATGTCTTTAAATATGCTTAAAAACATTCGCTACAAAAAAACCATTTTGGTAGTTTTAGCGATTTTTTTCTTTGCAATGTTCATTTCTGATAGCAAGTATAAAAAACCACATATAGCAAAAATTGCGATAGACAATATTATTACGCAGGATTCTTTTAGATATGAAAAACTTGAAGAATTATCCAAAAATAAAAACACAAAAGCGGTTATAGCTCTTATTAATAGCCCTGGAGGAACTGTAGTTGGAGGTGAAATACTTTATAAAAGTATAAAAAATATTGCTCAGCAAAAACCAATTGTGTCAGTTATGGGGGAGGTTGCTACTTCTGCTGCATATATGGCATCTTTAGGATCAAACTATATATTTGCTCAAAAAGGAACTATTACAGGATCAGTCGGTGTATTAGTTTTAACTTCAGAAATTACTGAGCTTGCGAAAAAGATTGGTATTTCTACCGAAGTTATTAAAAGCGGGGATTTAAAAGCTTCGCCTTCTCCTTTAGAAAAAATGACCCCTAAAGCAAGGGAAGAAATGGAAAAAATTGTAAAAGAAATATCTAAAAATTTTATCAATTTAGTAAAAATAGAAAGAAAGTTGGATAATAACAAAACACAATTAATCTCAGATGGAAGAATTTTTACAGGTCAATCAGCCGTTCAATTAGGGCTAATTGATTCTATTGGAAATATTAAAGAAGCAAAAGAATATTTAAAAACAGAATATAACATTACCAAACTACCATTGTTAGATTTTCAAATCAGAAAAAAAGAAAAGTTTATAGAAAGATTTTTATCATACTTTACCGGCAATGTTAATGCTAACAAATTTTTAAATCTTCGAGGCCTTATTTCTATTTGGATTCCAAACATATAATTATTTGAAAATGAGTTATTTTTTGCAAGATATAACTTGCGTATTTCTCCTTAACTTCTGGTATACATTTTTCAAAACTTTCTTGTTTTTTTTATGACTTGGGTAGTTTTTTAAAAATTCTAATAAAAATAACTGGCGGACAGGGGGAGATTCGAACTCCCGGTTCTATTGCTAGAACACATCCTTTCCAAGGATGCACGATCGACCACTCTGACACCTGTCCACAAAAATATATATTATATATTATTTATTATTTTCGCTAGTCTTAAGAGCTTCTAAAAAAGCGGATTGTGGGATATCAATTTTACCAAATTGTTTTAAACGTTGTTTTCCTTTTTTTTGTTTTTTTAATAATTTATCTTTTCTTGTTCTATCTCCACCATATAAACTTTCAGTTACATCTTTCCTGAAAGCTGGTACAGTTTCTCTTGCAATAATTTTTCCTCCAATAGCTGCTTGAATTGGTAATTTGTATTGTTGTCGGGGAAGAACTTCTTTTAATCTTTTGCAAATATTTCTTCCTCTTTGTTCAGCATGAGAAGCATGAACAATAATTGATAACGGTTCAACAATTTCTTGATTAACTAAAATATTTAACTTAATTAATTTGCTTTCTTTATAACCTTCTATTTGGTAATCAAAGCTAGCATAGCCTTTTGTTATAGATTTTAAACGATCATAAAAATCAATAATAGTTTCAGACAAAGGTAATTTATATTTAACAACTGCAGTTTTTCCAATAAAGTTATGTTCAATTTGTTCGCCTCTTCGTGACTCACATAATTCAAAAACACTTCCTAAATAATTTTGAGGAACAATAATTGTTGAAATAATCCAAGGTTCTTCCATTTTTTTTATTAAAGATAAATCTGGAAATTCAATTGGATTTTGTATTTTTTTAATTTTATTATTACTGTAGGTTACTTGGTAAACTACGCTAGGGGCTGTAGTTATAAGTAATATATTAAATTCTCTTTCTAATCTTTCTCTTATTACTTCCATATGTAATAACCCTAAGAAACCACAACGAAATCCTTGACCTAAAGCGGCTGAAGATTCTTGTTCATATGAAAAACTGGAATCATTTAAACTTAATTTTTCTAGACTATCTTTAAAATCATTAAATTTCGAACTATCATAAGGAAACAAGCCGCAAAAAACAACGGGCTGAGAGGGTTTAAAACCAGGAAGGGCTTTATCACACGGTTTTTTTTCTTCTGTTAATGTATCTCCAATTTTACAATCTGCTACTCTTTTGATACCAGATGTAAGAAATCCTATTTCTCCTGCTGTTAGTCTATCTACATATTTTAATTTAGGTGTAAATACTCCAACTTTTTCGACTTCATAACATACTTTGTTAGACATCATTTGAATTTTTTGTCCAACTTTAAGAATTCCGTTTTTTACTCTTACTAAAGTAATAACTCCATGATATTTATCATACCAACTATCAATCACAAAAACCTGAAGTGGATTTTCTTCAATTCCCTTAGGAGGTGGTAAATTTTTAACTAATAAATTTAATAAATCTTCTACTCCTTCCCCTGTCTTAGCAGAAATTTTTATAGCATCTTTTGCCTCAATGCCAATTATATCTTCAATTTGTTTAATAACATTGTCAGGGTTAGATGCTGGTAAATCAATTTTATTTAGAACTGGTATTATTTCATGATTATTAGAAATAGCTTGATATGAATTTGCTAAAGTTTGTGCTTCAACACCTTGTGTGCTATCCACAACTAAAATAGATCCTTCACAAGCTGCTAAAGATCTATTTACTTCATATGCAAAATCTACATGACCAGGCGTATCAATTAAATTTAATTTATAATCCTCATTATCATATTTATAATTTAATTGTACTGTTTGAGCTTTAATAGTAATTCCTCTTTCTCTTTCAATATCCATAGAGTCTAAAAGTTGTTCACGAAACTCTCTTTGCGATACGCCCCCACAAAATTGTATTAGCCTATCCGCTAAAGTTGATTTACCGTGATCTATATGTGCAATGATGGCAAAGTTTCTAATATTAGAAATTTTCATGTCAAGTTACTTTTCTCTTAGAACTGCACCAGTATTATCTATAACAGCTGAAATAATATTTTTACAAATTGATTCTATTTCCGCATCTTTTAAAGTTTTTTCCTCAGGTTGTAAAACTATAGAAATAGCTATGGATTTTTTTCCCTCTGGTATTTCTTCTCCTTCATATACATCAAAAATATTAACTTCTCTAATTAATTTATTTTCTGCTTTATTAACTAAATCAATTATAATTTTTGACTCTATTTTTTTATCAACAATAAATGCAAAATCTCTTTCGACCTTTTGAAAATTTTTAGTATTAAATTCCTTTTTGTTTTCTGTAAATTCATGTGGTAAAGCATTAAGATTTAATTCAAAAGCATATACAGGAAAATTAATTTGAAATTTTTTTATTATATCAGGATGAATTTCACCAAAAATACCAACTTTAGATTTAGGTAAAAAATTTATAGAGCCAGATTTTCCTGGGTGAAAATAATTTGAAGATTCGCTGTTTACTACATATGATTTTGGGGGAAGCTTACAGCATCTAAGAACTGTCTCCAAATCTGATTTTACATCAAAAACATCATAAGCTCTTTCCTTTTTTAACCAATGTTTTTTACTCTGGCCACATCTTATTCCCGATAAAAATATTTGTTGTTCCTCCTTATATTTGCTATCAAAGATTGGCCCTAATTCAAATAAACAAACTTTTTCTTCTCCATTAGCAATATTATTGCGAGCTGCATCTAAAAGATTAGGAATTATTGATTGTCGCATTACATCTAAATCGCTACTAATTGGATTCTGTATTTCTAAAGATCTATTATCTATACCAAAAATTTGTGTATTTTTATTTGACATAAAAGACCAGGTTACTGTTTCAGTTAATCCTCTTTGTACTAAAGATCTTTTTATGTTTAATTCTCTAGTTTGGCAACGATTATCTATTTTCTTTTCATTATTAATATATATCGATTGGGATGGGATCTTGTCATAACCATAAATACGAACAATTTCCTCAATAATATCCGCTTCATTTTCAATATCATGTCTCCAGCTAGGTACAGATAGTTTATATTTAGCTCCATTTTTTAAAATTTTAAAACCCAGATTATTTAAAATATTTTGAATAATTTTTTCTGAAATTTTTACTCCAACAAAGTTTTCAATTTTATTTATATCAAAAATAACTTGTTTTTTGTTTAATGGAATTTTTCCATCATATGTAATTTCACCAGCTTCTCCTCCACAAAATTCCAATATTAGGTTTGTTGCTTCCTCTATACCAGTTTGAACGCTATGAGGGTCAACACCTCTTTCAAATCGATATCTCGCATCTGTTTCTATATTTAATAATCTTCCAGTTTTTGCTACAGAAATAGGATCAAAAAAAGCAGATTCTAGAAATACATTCTTAGTATTTAAATCACACATTGTTGACGTACCACCAATAACACCTGCAATACTTAATAAATTCTTATCATCCTTTATAGCTATCATTTCTTTCGATAACTTATAATCTTGTTCATCTAAAGCTTTTAAATTTTCCCCGCCTTTTGCTAAAAATATTTTTAAATCCCCATTTATTTTATCAGCATCGAATACATGCAAAGGTCTGTTATAATCAATGGTTAAATAATTAGTAATATCAACTAAAGCTGAAATAGGTTTTAAAGCTACAGCTTGTAGCTGTTTTCTTAACCAGTCCGGACTTTCGCAATTTTTTACATTCTTTATATAACGACCGTAAAATACCGGGCAAACTGATTTTGCTTCTTGTGCAATTTTTATATTAATTTTACTTTTAAAATTACTTTTAATGTTAAAAATTTTTTTTTCTATAAAAATCCCTTCACCACTTGCAGCCAGATCCCTTGCAATACCATAAACTCCTAAACAATCTGATCTATTTGGAGTAATTTCTACATCAATAATTTTTTCTGAAGGATAAAGACTTGATAATGAATCTCCTACTTTTGCTTTTTCTTCTAAATGAATTATTCCATTCTTATCAATTCCAAGTCCGATTTCTTTTTCAGAACAAAGCATTCCCTCACTTTCAATACCGCGAATTTTTGATTTTTGAATTATAAAATCTTCTTCTAACATTTTTGTACCAACTGGTGCCAGAACTGCTTTCATACCTTTTTTTACATTTGACGCACCGCAAACAATGCTTAAATTAGTTTTACCATCACTTACCTTACACAATTTTAATCTTTCAGCATTGGGGTGGCTTTGAACTTCAATAACCTCCGCTATTTTAAATTGTTTAAGAAAATTTTGATTATCAATAATCTCATTAACTTCAATGCCTAACATTGTAAGTTTTTCACAAATATGATTAAGACTTTTTTTTGTTTTTAAATATTTTTGCAGCCAAGAAAAAGTAAATTTCATTTTTTTTTTAAATTTTTTCTATATTTTCAAAAATTGAAAATCCAAAGTTATTTAACCATTTAATATCCGAGTCAAAAAAACTTCTCAAATCTGGAATTTCATATTTTAACATTGCTAATCTTTCTACACCTACTCCGAATGCAAATCCTTGATATTTATTAGAATCTACTTTGCAGTATTTTAAAACTTTATTATGGACCATTCCGCAACCCATAATTTCAAGCCAACTTCCTCCGTTTCCAATTCTAATTTGTTTTTTATCTTTAAAGCATCCTATGTCAATTTCTGCAGATGGTTCTGTAAATGGAAAAAAACTAGGTCTAAATCGTACAGGCAAATCATCTATTTCAAAAAACTCCCTACTAAAATCCATGATGCAACCCTTTAAATGACTCATTTTTATATTTGTATCTAAACATAGTCCTTCAATCTGGTGAAACATGGGGGTGTGTGTCATATCTGAATCTGCACGATAAGTTCTTCCTGGTGCTATAATTTTTAGTGGAGGTTTTCTCTTTTCTAATGTTCTAATTTGTACTGGTGATGTGTGAGTTCGTAAAAGCTTATTATTTTTGCCTTTTAAATAAAAAGTATCATGTAATTGTCGAGCTGGGTGTTCTGGTGGAATATTTAAAGCAGTAAAATTGTGATAATCATCTTCAATATCAGGCCCTAGAACTGTTTCAAAACCCATCTTTTGAAAAATTTTTGTTACTTCAGCTATAGTTTGGGTTATTGGATTTAACTTCCCTTCATCAGATGGCCTGGTTGGCAAAGTTATATCAATTTTTTCCTTTTGTAATTTTTGCGAAATTTCATTATCACTTAAATTTTTATTTTTTTGTTGGAGCAATGCATTAATTTTATTTTTAATATCATTAATTTTTTTTCCTGTTATTTTTCTCTCATTTTCAGATAGTTCAACTAAAAACTTCAAATGATTAGTAATTAAGCCTTTTTTACCAAATACCTCTATTCTTATAGAATTTAAATCTTGTAAATTATTAGCATTAGATATCTTTTCTTCTATTTGTTTTTCTAGTTCTTCTAATTCTACTAACATGGATTTAAAAAAAAACTTCTATAAAAAAATTTATTTTAACAGTTTTATAAAGAGTTTTTTATTAATTTTTGTTTTATTTAGTTTGTCGGACCTTATCAACAATAAATTTAAATGTATTTGGATTGTTTTTAGCAATATCGGCAAAAATTTTTCTATCAATATTAATTTCTGATTTTTTTACACCATTAATAAATTGACTATAGCTCATTCCATGTTCCCTAACACCGGCATTAATTCTTTGTATCCATAAACCTCTAAAATTTCTTTTTTTTGTTCTTCGATCACGATATGCATACTGCAAGCCTTTTTCTACTTTCTCAATAGCAATTCTGAAAACATTCTTAGATCTTCCTCGATAGCCTTTGGCTAATTTAATTATTTTTTTATGTTTTGCTCTTGCTTGAACTCCTCTTTTAACTCTAGCCATTTTATATATTAATTATTATATGGTAAAAAATTTCTTATAGTTTGAAAATCAGATTTTTTTAAAATTGTTGTACCTCTTGCTTTTCGTTTCATTGATTGTGATCTTTTTCTTAAATTATGTCTTTTAAAAGCAAAATTTCTTTTAAGTTTACCTGAACCTGTAAAACTAAACCTTTTCTTTGCTGAACTTCTTGTTTTAAGTTTTGGCATTAAAATAACCTTTAAAAAATTAGAAATATACTCAGTATTTCAGCTGAAATCAATAAATTAATTCACAGGACTTAAAATCATAATTAGTTGTCTTCCTAGCATTTTTGGTTCTTGCTCTATTGTAGCAACGTCCTTTATATCCTCTTTTATTCGAATAAAAAGATTTTGTCCTAAATCTCTATTTCCATAAAATTCTCTACCTTTCCACCTTAAAGTAACTTTGACTTTATCACCTTTTTGTAAGAATTTTTGAATATGCTTCATTTTAATCTGATAATCATGATCATCAATTCCCGGTCTGAAACGAACTTCTTTAGTTATAGAAATTTTTTGTTTTTTCTTTTGCTGATTTTGTTTTTTTTGTTGTTCGTATTTATATTTTCCTAAATCTAATATTTTACAAATAGGTGGGTTAGTATTTGGTGATATCTCAACTAAGTCAAGACCAACATCTTTTGCTTTTTTAATACCGTCATCAACTGAAAACTCGCCAAGCATTTCTCCTTTATGATCAATTAATTTTATTTTATCCGCTCTTATATAATTATTAACACGCGGTCCACGTGGCTTATAAAATTTCTTACGATATTGTTGTTGTATTCTTATACTCCTTTTTAATGTTTAATTAATATAAATTATCACCTAAATTTTAATTTATTCAAATTTTTTTTTTTTTATATATTCAATCGCTTTATCAAGTTCTAAAAAACTTTGATTTTCTATAGATAGTTCCCTTACAGTAACAGAGTTTTCTTTTTTTTCTTTTTCCCCAATAATTAATATTATAGGAACCTTTTTGTGACTATGTTCTCTAATTTTATAATTAATTTTTTCATTACGTGAATCAAATTCAACTTTTATACCTAATTCAGTTAATTTTTTATAAACTTCTTTCCCAAAATTATTAAATTTTTCAGTAATAGTACATATTGTAACTTGAGTAGGAGCTAACCAAAATGGAAATTTTCCATTGTAATGTTCAATTAAAATACCTAAAAATCTTTCTAAAGATCCAAATACTGCTCGATGAATTAAAACTGGTTTTTGTTTTTCTCCCTTTTCATTTATATAGTTTGCATTTAATCTTTCTGGTAAATTAAAATCCACTTGAACCGTCCCACATTGCCATTCTCTGTTAATTGCATCTTTTAAAACAAAATCAATTTTTGGGCCATAAAATGCTCCTTCCCCTTTACTGATTGTATACTCCACCCCTGCTTCTTTAACAGCTTTTAATAAAGCTTTTTCTGATTTATCCCATATTTTATCTTCTCCAACCCTTTTCTTTGGCCTATCAGAATAATTAATTTTTATATTCGAAAATCCAAAATCCTTATATACTTCTAAAATTAAATTTGTTACTTCAATACATTCATGAGTTATTTGGTCTTCAGTACAAAATATATGTGCGTCATCTTGAGTAAAAGATCTAACTCTCATCATTCCGTGTACAGCACCAGAATGCTCATATCTATGAACCTTTCCAAATTCTGAAATCTTAATTGGTAAGTCTTTATAACTTTTTATACCTTGATTAAAAACTTGTATGCAGCCTGGACAATTCATTGGCTTAAGTGCAAAAACTCTTTTATCCTCGGTACTAATTGTAAACATGTTTTCTTTAAATTTTTCCCAATGTCCTGATTTTTCCCACAAAGATTTGTCTAAGATATCCGGAGTGTTTATTTCTTCATATCCTGCTTCTGATTGTTTTTTTCTCAAATAATTCTGTAATCTCATAAAAACATCCCATCCTTTATTGTGCCAAAATATAGATCCTGGACTTTCTTCTTGAAAATGAAATAAATCCATCTCACGACCCAATTTTCTATGATCTCTTTTGCCAGCTTCTTCTAAAATTTGTAAATAATTGTCTAAATCATTTTTTGTTGTCCAAGCTGTTCCATAGATCCTTTGTAACATTTCATTATTAGAATCTCCTCTCCAATAAGCACCTGCTAATTTAATAAGTTTAAAAAATTTCCCGATTTTTCCCGTTGATGGAGAATGCGGTCCTTTACAAAGGTCAAGAAATTTACCTTGTTTATAAATTGAAATTTCATCCTTATTTGGAATATCTTTTATAATCTCAGTTTTATATATTTCACCTTGATCTTTAAAATAATTAATTGCCTTTTTTCTATCCCAAACTTCTCTTTCAAATGATTCATTTTTATTAATTATTTCTAACATTTTTTTTTCTATTTTGTTTAAATCTTCAGGAGTAAATGGCACTTTTTTTGAAAAATCATAATAAAATCCATTTTCTATAGGTGGGCCAATTGTAACTTGCACATCAGGATAAAGTGTTTTTACGGACTCAGCCATGACATGAGCTGCGTCATGTCTTAATATTTCAATTCCTAATTCACTTTCTTTAGTTATAATTTGTGCATCACAATCTTTATTTATTTCAAAATCTAGATCTTTTAATTGTCCGTTAATAGAAATTGCAATTGCCGATTTTGATAGGCTTGAACTTATACTTTTTGCAAGTTCATCACCTTTTATTGAATTAGAAAAATTTTTTTTTGTACCATCAGGAAATTTTATTAAAACCATAACAATTAAATTATAACAAATTACAATTCGTATCTAAAGTCATTACGTAAACAATCTAAAACTTCATCAACTGTAAGATTTCTTAAATCCTTTTTTTGTATAATCTTTACTAATTTTTTTTTATTAATTGATCTTGGAGCACATCTTCTAGGATTAGAATCATCTGAAAATAAAACTAATGAGTGACAACCACTCATTGAAAATACATGCATAGGTCCTGTATCATTTCCAATAGATAATTCTGCTTCCCTAGCTAAAAAACAAAGATCTTGTATTGTTGTTTTGTTAACCAAATTTATACATCCGTTTGTATTCATTAAAATAAAATTTGCTATTTCTAAATCTTGAGAATTACCTAATATAATTGGAGTTATTTTTTTTCTAATAAATTTTTTTGCTAATTCTACATAATTTTTTTCTGACCACATTTTTTTTGGTCTATGTGAAGATGCTCCAGGAGAAAATAATACATAAGGTTTATTAATTTCAAAATTATTAGTACTTTTTACCCAAGATAAATCACTTAATTTTATATTCTTTATTCCAATTTCTGCTAATTGAATTTTATGTCTTTCTATTGTGTGGATTTTATTTCTATCAGAATTTCTATCTGGATGTGAACAACCAAAAGCAGTTCCTGACCATTCTACATAATTTTTCAGTCTAAAAAAATTATAATAAAAAGAACTTCTTTGAGATGTTTGTAGATCATAAACTCTACAAAAATTTTTTTTCCTTAAAAAAATAGCTAATTTCAATATTTTTTTTACATTCCATAAAGATGACCTGTCATCTATTATGATTTCGTCAAAATAATTACTTTCTTGAGCAAATTCTTTAAACCTACTTGTAGTTAACAAAACTAAATGATCATTTAAGTGATAATTTCTTATAGCTTTAAAAGGTCCAAAGGACAAAATAAAATCCCCTAAAGCTCCATGTTTAATGATTAAAATATTTTTTGTTTTCGAGATCATTTATATTTTATTTAATTATAGAATTGTATAATTTAAAGTTTAAATCACACATTTTATCAATATTATATTTGTCACTAACCAATGCACTTGCTTTCTTAATAATTTTTTTTTTTTCCTCTTTAGATAAACAAAGCAAATATTTTAATTTATCTGCTAAATCTTGTTCATTGCTAGGTTTAAAAAGTAATCCGTTATAATTATTTTGTACTAATTCTAATGACCCGCCATGTGCACTAGCAATCACAGGTCTTTCCATAGACTGAGATTCAATAATTATTCTACCAAAACCCTCCGGTTTGTCTGCTGGAGACACTACAATATCGGATATTTTATATGCCGCTGGCATATCATGGCATGGACCAAAAAATTTTATGCAATCAGAAAGATCGTTCTCTTCAATAAATGAGTTTATTTCAGTTTCATAATTAGAATTTCCTTTTGACAAACCCACCATCAAACAAATAAACTTAATTTTTGGGTCTTTTTTTAATATTGCAATTGCTTTTAAAAGTGTTTTATGACCTTTAAAAGGTGCTATTCTTGATGGGAACAATATAATTGGTATTCCATCAGGTAATTCCCATTGTTTTGAAAGAAAAAAAAGTCTTTTTGAATCAACATTTTGTGGATTAAATTTTTTCTGGTCCACTCCTCTAGGAATAACAACAATTTTTTCCTTTTTTTTTTTTGTAAACTTATAGTTTTTAAGTAAATAATTTTTAATATACTTTGAGACTGCAATAATCTTTATCGATTTTAACATAATTGAATTATAAATTTTTTTGAAAATATTTTGGTTGTTATATGCTCCATGAACTGTAGAAACAAGTTTTACACCTCTAAACATTGAACAAGCATAATAAGCACTCCAGGCAGGAGCCCTACTTCTAACATGCACAATTTTTACTTTATATTTTTTTATAATCCAGGCTAATGTAAAAATATTAAAAAAAATTATTAACGGATTTTTAGAATTTAATGGTAACTTAATATGCTTTATTTTTCGAAAGTTCAATTTTTCTACTAATGAACCACCGGATGAAGTTACTATTACGTTCCAACCTTTCTTTTTCATATAGCTTGAAATCTCAAGCGTACCTACTTCTGCTCCACCCATCTCCATAGCTGGTATAACTTGAAGAATTATTTTTTTATTTTCTATTTTAGCCACATTTATGAATCGTAATTTTTTTTATAAAATTATTATTTTTTTAAAAAAATTTTAAATTATTTTTTGATTTAAGCTATTTCTTTTTTAAATCTATACTTTTTTTGTGAAAATACAGGATTTTCTAATTGGTTGATTGTTTCCATTGGCACTACTTGCCAAAAGTTCTTCTTTTCATTTATCCAATTCGCAATTATTTCTTTTGCCCTCATAGAATTGGTAAACTTAATATGACAGTTAATTAATTTTTTTAAAATATTTTCCCAATAGGATGTTTCTAATTTACAATAAACTACTGAGTCACGATTGACATAATTAGGAAAGAAATTATTTGTATCATACACAAAAGCCATTCCTCCTGTCATGCCGGCAGCAAAATTTTCACCGACTTTCCCTAAAATCACAACCATCCCTCCAGTCATATATTCACAACCGTTGTTGCTGCACCCTTCAATAACCGCATTTGCTCCTGAATTTCTAACTGCAAATCTTTCACCCGCTTGACCATTAGCAAACAATTCTCCGCTCGTTGCTCCATATAAAACCGTATTACCAATAATTATATTTTCATGAGGAACAAAACTTGATTTTTTACCAGGTTTAATTATTATTCTACCTCCGCTTAAACCTTTTCCAACATAATCATTTGCATCTCCATCAACTAAAAGTTCAATTTGTTTTACAAGAAAAGCACCTAAAGATTGTCCGGCACTTCCGTTTAATTTAATTTGGATTTTTAGATTTTCATTTACTTCTAGTTTATTATTAATAATAAATGAAGATAATTTTGCTCCAATAGACCTGTCTGTATTTTTTATTAAATAATTCAAATTTATTTTGTTCGATTTATTTTTTTTTCTTTTATCCAAAAAGTCACTAATAATTTTTGTATCTAAATTCTCTGGAACTTCATTTCTTTTCTTCACAGTACAGTAAACAGGGTTTTTAGACTCTGCTTTAACTAAAAGAGAATTCAAATCAATAGTATTAACTGTTATGTTTTCTTTACTAATTTGTCTAAGTAATTCTGTTCTTCCAATAATTTCATTTATAAATCTAAATCCTAATTTTGATAATATTTCTCTTGTCTCCCTAGCAATAAATGAAAAAAGATTTATAACTTTTTCTGGAGTGCCTTCAAATTTTTTTCTTAATTCAGGTTTTTGTGTGCATATACCAACTGGACATACATCGCTATGGCATTGTCTGACAAGTATACATCCCATTGCGACTAGGGACGTTGTTCCAATACCATATTCTTCTGCTCCTAATATAGATGCAATAATAATATCTTTTCCGGTTTTTATGCCTCCGTCAGTTCGTAATCGGACTTTGTGACGTAAATTATTAGCAACTAAAATTTGATGTGCCTCAGATAAACCTAACTCCCATGGTGTTCCAGCATATTTAATACTTGTTTGAGGACTTGCTCCAGTTCCGCCAGAATGTCCGGATATCAAGATTGAGTCTGCTTTTGCTTTTGCCACACCAGCTGCTATAGTTCCAATTCCAGAGCGGGAAACTAATTTTACACAAACTCTAGCTTTAGGATTTATTTGCTTCAAATCGTAAATAAGTTGTGCTAGGTCTTCAATTGAGTAAATATCGTGGTGAGGAGGAGGTGAAATTAATGTCACCCCTTTAGTTGAGTGTCTTAATTTTGCTATTTCTTCTGATACTTTAAATCCTGGTAGCTGTCCACCTTCTCCAGGCTTGGCTCCTTGGGCCATTTTAATTTCAATTTCCTGACAACTGTTTAAATATTTTGCTGTAACACCAAACCTACCTGAGGCAATTTGTTTTACTCTAGAATTTTTACTATCTCCATTTGGTAGTTTTTTAATTCTTTCTTCATCCTCTCCACCTTCTCCGCTACAGGAATATGCTCCCATTCTATTCATTGCAATTGCTAAAGTTTCATGAGCTTCTTTAGATAATGCACCATGTGACATGCTTCCACTACCAAATCTTTTGCAAATACTTTTTTCAGATTCAACTTTGTTTAGAGAAACTTCATTTTTTGAATTTCTAAATGCAAATAAATCCCTAATATTAATTAATGGAAGATTATCTATTCCTTCACTATAAATTTTAAATTTTTTATAAGAATTATTACCTACTGCATTTTGTAAGGTATGTATTAAAGTTGGCTGATAATAATGATTTTCTCCATTTTTTCTAAACTTATAATATCCTCCAATAGGTAAAGATAAAAATTGTTCATTAAAAGCCTTAGAATGTAAATTTATAACTCTATTTTCTATTTCATGAAATCTTAATCCAGATATCCTTGATGGCATACCAGGAAATAAATCTGCTACTAAAGTTCTATTTAAACCAAGAGCTTCAAAATTGTATCCTGCTCTATAAGAACTTAAAACAGAAATGCCCATTTTAGACATTGTTTTTAGAATTCCTTTGTTAATTGATGATTTATAATTTTCTAAAATATCTTTTGAACTTATACCTAAATAGTTATTTTTTTTATATCTATTCAATATTGTTCTTTCAGCTAAATATGGATTTATAGTTGTAGCACCAATTCCAATTAAAACCGCAAAAGAATGAACATCTAAAACATCTGATGCTTGTACATTGATTGATACAAAACTTCTAAGGCCTTCATTAACTAAATGGGTATGTACTGCTCCAACAGCTAAAGGCATCGGAATCGCTGCATTTTTCAAATTAACCTTACGATCAGTTAATAAAATATGTTCTACCCCACTTCTTACCGAATCTTCTGTTTCCTGTTGAATTCTTTTTATAGATTTTTCTAAATTTTCATTTTTTTTGTTAATAGTAAAAGTGCAATCAATTTCTTTTGATTTATTTTTTAATTTATTTTTTAAATATTCATATTCTGTTGTAAATAAGAAAGGAGAATCAAGTAATATAAAATTACATTGAGATTCACTTTCTTCTAAAATATTACATAAATTTCCAAGTCTTGTATTTAAAGACATAACATTAGTTTCTCTTAATGAATCCATAGGTGGGTTAGTTACTTGACTAAAATTTTGTCTAAAAAAAGGATACAAACCACGATAATTTTTTGATAGTAGAGTTATAGGCGTATCATCTCCCATTGAACCTACGGCTTCGTTTTTTTCCAATGACATTGGGTCTAAGATTAATTCTAAGTCTTCAATATTCCACCCAGCTGCCATTTGTCTCTTCTTTAAATCATCTTCTTTAAAATAAAAAAAATCGTTTTGTTTAATATCGTTTTTCACAACAAACTTTTTAGTTCTTTTTAACCACTTATGATATGGATGACGGTTTACTAAATCGTTTTTAATATCATCCGGGCTAAAAAATTTACCTTCTTTAAGATTTACTCCTATTATTTGCCCTGGACCAAGATGCCCCTTTTGTCTAACATCAACATTGTCTATATGAACCATTCCAGTTTCTGAACCAACAAATAAAATATTATTTTTTGTAATCGTATATCTCATTGGTCTAAAACCATTTCTATCCATACCAGCTATAACCCAGTCTTTTCCATAAGCTGCTATAGCTGCTGGTCCATCCCAAGGTTCTAAAACTGAATAACAGTATTCAAAAAAATCTTTAATTTGTGTACTTTGATTTTTATTCTTTGCCTCTGGGATAGTTAATGCTTTGATCATAGGCAAGTCTTTTCCACAATTTAACAGAAGTTCATAAAAAGAATCTAAAGCAGCTGAGTCAGATGATCCGTCTTGAATGATAGGAAAAATTTCTTTTATATTTTCTCCTAAATTTTCAGAAAACATTTTGGATTCATGAATTACTGACCAGTTTATATTTCCTTGAATCGTATTTATCTCACCATTATGAGCCAAAACCCTAAAGGGTTGTGCTAAAGACCAAGTTGGAAAAGTATTTGTTGAATATCTTTGATGAAAAATTGCAAAATTTGAAATAAATTCTTTATGGGTTAGATCCGGATAAAATTTATCAATCTGCTCGGCAAGAAACATACCTTTATATACAATAGACTTTGATGATAGAGAACATATATAGAAATCTTTTTTTGCGTTAGATGGGATTCTTTTTTCAATTTTTCTTCTTAAAATAAATAATTCTTTTTCATATTCTTCATCATTTAAATTTTTAGAATTTTCAAAAAATATTTGCTCAATTTCAGGTCTGTTATCATTAGCCTTTTGGCCTACTGCATTTAAATTAACTGGAACAGACCTCCAACAATAAATCTTATTTCCAGAATTAATAATTTCCCGCTCGGTAATTGTTCTACATATTTCTTGAGAAACCATATCGGTTCTAGGTAAAAATATCATACCAACGCCAATATTTTTCTTTGAAGGGATTACTCCTAATGATCTTATATAATCTTTAAAAAACCCTTGTGGTAATGAAACTTGTATACCTGCTCCATCACCAGTTTTACCATCAGCATCAACCGCCCCTCTATGCCAAACAGACTTTAATGCTTTTATTCCAGCATCTATTACATTTCTATTATGTTCACCGTCTATAGATGCAACTAAGCCAACACCGCAACTATCATGTTCTTGAGATGTGTTATAAACGCCCGACTTAAAAAGTTTTTTAAAATTTTTATTTTTTTTTTCTAACATTTAATTAAATATTTATGTATAGATTCTGCTGCATCTCTACCGTCTTTAATAGCCCAAACAACTAAAGATGCTCCTCTAACAATATCTCCTGCGGCAAAAACTCCTGCTTTACTGCTCATCATAGTGTTATGATCAATTTTTAAGGTACCCCAATTTGTAACTTTTAATTTTGGTTCATTAAACATTTTTGGAATGTTCTCTGGATTAAATCCTAATGCTTTTATTATTAAATCGGCTTTTAAAGTATGTGTTTTATTTAATAAAATTTTTGGAATCATACGACCGGAAGCATCTGGTTTTCCTAAAGCAACTTCAGCTACATCAATATCAACATGGCTGTTTACTCCTTTAAATTTTGTTGGAAGTGATAGCCATGAAAAATTTATACCTTCTTCCTCTGCATGAAAAACTTCTCTCATTGAACCAGGCATATTTTCTCTATTTCTTCTATACAAACAAGTAACGCTTTTTGCATTTTGTCTAACCGCAGTTCTTACACAGTCCATAGCAGTATCTCCGCCTCCTATTACAACTACGTTCTTATTAATGGAATTTAGTTTTCCATTATCAAATTCAGGAACATTATCTCCCAAACCTTTTTTATTATTTGTAATTAAAAAATCTAGAGCCGATACAATTCCTGTTAAATTTTCTTCTGAAAAATCTAATCCTTTTGCTTTATAAACTCCAGTTGCAATTAATAATGCGTCATGCTTTTTTTTTAAAAAATCAAATGATTTTGTTTTACCTACTTCGAAATTATTATGAAAAACAATTCCACTTTCCTTAAGTATTTTTGTACGTCTTTGAACTGCATATTTTTCAAGTTTAAAATTAGGTATGCCATAAATCAATAATCCTCCTGGACGATCATATCTGTCATAAATTTCAACTTTATAACCTTTTTTTCTTAATTGTTCCGCAGCTGCTAATCCTGCGGGGCCAGATCCTATAATTCCGATTGATTTATTAATTTCTTTTGGTGGAATTAAAGGTTTTATCCACCCACTTTTCCAAGCTGTGTCTGTTATATGTTTTTCAACTCTACCAATTGTTACTGACTCAAAGCCTTTTTCTATAACACAATTTCCTTCGCATAAACGATCTTGAGGACAAATACTACCGCAAATTTCTGGAAAATTATTTGTTGACTGGGCAACTTCATATGCTTCTTCAAGTCTATTTTCTGCAGCTAATTTTAACCAATCAGGAATATTATTCTGTAAAGGACAATGTACTTGACAAAATGGTACACCACATTGAGAACATCTTCCTGCCTGTTTTTTTGCCTCTAATTTATTAAAATTCTTATATATTTCATCAAAATCTTTTAATCTTAAAGAACTACCTCTTTTTTTTGGCATTTCTCTTTTTTGATTAACAAATTGTAAAAGTTTTGTTGTCATAAATATAAATATAACTAATCCTTTTAAATATTGTAGTAAAAATTAGAATTTTTTGAAAAAAAGCTTATAAATCAACAAATATTTGGTCAGTAAAACTGACCTATTATTAAGAAAATTTACAGTTATAATCAAACCTTTATGGATTTTGAAAATTTGTTGCAAATACTTGTTACAGCTATTGTGCAAGGAATCACTGAATTTTTACCTATTAGCTCATCTGGCCATTTAATTTTTATTAATAAACTCTTTTCTTGGAAAGATGTTAATTTAACCTTGATAGTTGCCGCTCATTTAGGAACTCTGTTTGCGGTAACAAATTATTTTTGGGAAGATTGTAAAAAATATTTTCTTTTGGGACCACTCGAAATTTTTAGTAAAAAAAAAACATTTAACTTTAATTTATTTTTAAACTTATTTTATAGTTCTATTCCAATTATAATATTAGGTGCTTTTCTTAAATTTTACAAAATAAATTATATTTATCATTCATGGTTAATTGCATGTTCTGCAATTATCTTTTCATTGCTACTTTTTTTTTCAGACAAAAATAAAACTAAAAAAAAATTAAATGATATTTCTTTCAAAGATTCTTTCATTATAGGTATTTTTCAAATATTCGCTTTAATACCTGGTTCAAGCAGAGCGGGTGTATGTATTACTGCAGCTCGTTTTTTAGGATTTAATAGAATCTCTGCAGTAAAATATTCAATGTACCTATCTATTCCGGCAATATCTGGCGCAACATTTTTAATGTTTTTTGATATTATAAAACAAAATTCTTTTTTTCTTTGGATTGAAGTAATATCTGTATTTTTTTTGAGTTTTTTATTTGCGTATTTTACACTTTCTTTTTTTATTAAATTATTAAAAAAAATAAATTTCAAAATTTTTGTGATTTATAGAATTATAGTTGCGCTTTCTTTTTTAGTTTTATTTAATTTTTTTTAATATTTTCAAATCTGATTTATTATTTAACATCTGCTTAATTTTTTTAATTTGTATTATTTTTTTATTCAAAACAAATAGAATAATAACTAAAGAGCAATCAAATTTAAACTTTCTAGATTGTTTTATAATTTTTAATATTTTTTGAATAGGCCATAAATAAAAATTTGTTATTTCACCATCATTATTTTTAGGAATAAAATTCATTGGTAATTCTAAATTATAACAAAATAAAATATGTCTGCTCATACCTAACTTAGTTTCAACTCTATAGGAAATAGTTCCATCGTATTTTGATTTTAAGATTAATGTTTTATTAATATTTGCTTCCTCATAAGATTCTTTAATAAGATTTTTTATTACACTAACATTAAAAGGTAGCCCTCCTGCAGCAATTTGATCCAAATCATTTGGAAAGTTACCTTTTTTTGTTCTTCTTCCAACCCACATAAAATATTTATTATTTTTTTTTAAAAAACCATTCAAATGTACTCCAAAAAATTGAAAGCCAAAAAAAGGGCCTATTAATCTTTGAACTTTTAAAAGCGGTTTTGTTTTAAATGATTTAAATACAGGAAAAAATTCACGATGTTTTGAAGAAATTAATTTTTCTTTTAACAAAAAATTAAAAACCTGATCTATAGCATATGTTCTTTTTTGAAAATTATTGATCTCTTTTTTTAAAAAAATTTCATTTTTTTTAAGTAAAAAAAAGTTTGGAAATTTATTAATTATATTTAAATTTTTTTTTTTTATAAAACCGACATGATTGCTGTTTATGTAAAATTTAAAAAAATTTGACTCTTTATACTTATTACAATCTTTTAATCTTTGAACAAAAGACATTTAAAAAAAATATTTAAAGGTATTGCTTTTCAAGAATATTTACAAAATCAGACATAATTGAATTTATATCATAATTTTTTGGTGTATATATTCTAGATACACCAAAATTTAGCATTTTTTTTTCATCTTCTTCTGGAATTATACCTCCGACTACTAAAGGAATATTAGAAATTTTATTTTTGTTTAACAATCTTATAGTTTCTTTAGTTAAAGATAAATGAGAACCTGAGAGTATCGATAGAGCTATCATATGAACACTTTCTTCAATTGCTGTATTTACTATTTGTTCTGGTGTAAGTCTAATACCTTGATAAACAACTTCCATACCAGCATCTCTAGCTGCAACTGATATTTGCTCTGCTCCGCTTGAATGTCCATCTAAACCTGGCTTACCAACTAATAATTTTACTCTTCTTTTTAGTTTTAAAGATAGTTTGTTTATTCTTTCATTAATTTTTTTATGAGTTTTTTTTTCTATTTTAGATGTTTTTCCAACACCAGTAGGTGCTCTATATTCTCCATAAATTTTTCTTAAAGTATCAGTCCATTCACCTGTTGTAACACCGGCACGAGCGCATTCTATTGAAGCTTCCATAATATTTTTATTCTGAGATGCTAATTCTTTTAATTTTTTTAATGCTTGAATACATTTAGATTTGTTTCTTTTTTTTCGCCAGTTTTTTAATTTATTAATTTGTTCTTTTTCTGCCTTAGGGTCTATTTTTATAAAACCTTCTTTGTCATCTTTTAATGGTGATTCTGTGGTTTCTTTAAATTTATTCACACCCACAACTATTTGCTCTGCATTCTCAATTGCTGAAACTCTTTGGGACATTGATTTGACTAAATTATTTTTCATATAACTATTTTCTACTGCTGCAACAGCGCCTCCCATTTTTTCAATAACTTTTAATTCCTTATTAACTATTTCTTTGAGTTTTGCTACCTTTTTATTAATAACTTTTGAACCATTAAAAATATCTTGATATTCTAATAAGTCAGTTTCATAAGCAATAATTTGTTGCAACCTAATGCTCCATTGTTGATCCCATGGTCTTGGTAATCCTAAAGCTTCATTCCAAGCAGGCAATTGAACTGCTCTAGCTCTTGCGTCTTTTGATAAAACTACTGATAGCATTTCTAGCAATATTCTATACACATTGTTTTCTGGCTGTGGTTCAGTTAAACCAAGCGAATTAACCTGAACACCATATCTTAGTCTTTTAAGTTTTTCATCTTTAATTTTAAATTTTTTGCTACAAATATCATGCCATAAACTAGTCATTGCTCTCATTTTACACATTTCAGTAATAAATCTAATTCCAGCATTGACAAAAAAACTAATCCTACCTACAACTAAAGGAAAATCTTTTTCTGGAACTTGACCACTTTGTTTTACAGTATTTAAAACTTCGCATGCATTTGAAAGTGCGTAAGAAATTTCTTGTTCAGGTGTAGCACCTACTTCTTGAAGATGATAAGAACAAATATTAATAGGATTCCATTTTGGTATTTGTTTGTAAGTAAAAGAAATAATATCAGAAGTCAATTTCATACTTTCTTTAGGTGGAAAAATATAAGTTCCTCTTGAAAGATATTCTTTAATAACATCATTTTGGGTAGTGCCTTGAAGATCTTTTCTTTTATAACCTCTTTTTTCAGCTGCAACAATATATAGTGAAAGCAGCCAAGCGGCTGTAGCGTTAATAGTCATCGAAGTATTCATTTTGCCAATTGGAATACCTTCAAATAATTCCAACATGTCTCCAATATGACAAATAGGGACACCTACTTTACCAACTTCTCCTTGGGCTAAAATATGATCAGAATCATATCCTGTTTGAGTAGGAAGATCAAAAGCTACTGAAAGACCTGTTTGTCCTTTTTTTAAATTTGATCTATAAAGCTTGTTAGATGCTTTTGCTGATGAATGCCCCGAATAGGTTCTTATTAGCCATATATTATCTTTGTTGTTTTTATCTTTTTTATCCATATTTTGTTTTTAATAACAAAAAAAAAGTATATATAGTTATAAAAAAAAAATTTATTAGATTTTTATATTATCTATTATATTAAAAATATCTAAATGAACGAAAAAAAAGAATTATATGAAGTAGGCGAAATCCCTCCATTAGGTCATGTTCCTAAACAAATGTATGGATGGTTAATTAGAAAAGAAAGACACGGTGATCCTATAGATGCAATGAAAATTGAAGTCGTTGATACGCCAAAGGTAGGTGAGAATGATGTACTTATTATGGTCATGGCAGCTGGTGTTAATTATAATGGCGTTTGGGCTTCACTTGGAATTCCTGTCTCACCTTTTGATTATCATAAATCAGAATTTCACATAGCTGGCTCAGATGCATCTGGAATTGTTTGGGCAGTTGGTTCAAAAGTTAAAAGATGGAAAGTTGGTGATGAAGTAGTAGTCCATTGTAATCAAGATGATGGAGATGATGAAGAATGTAATGGTGGAGATCCAATGCTTTCAAACTCACAAAGAATTTGGGGATATGAAACTCCTGATGGATCATTTGCACAATTTACATCTGTTCAACAACAACAAATAATGCATAGACCAAAACATTTGACATGGGAAGAAAGTGGTTGTTATGTTTTATGTTTATCAACGGCATACAGAATGCTTTACGGCCATGAACCTCATACTCTTAAACCCGGCCAAAACGTATTGGTTTGGGGAGCAACAGGTGGTTTGGGTGTTTTTGCAACACAATTAATTAAATTTGCTGGCGCAAATGCAATTGGTGTTGTTTCTAGTGAGGACAAAATAAAATATGTTAAATCTCTTGGAGCTAAAGGTGTAATTAATAGAAAAAATTTTGATTGCTGGGGTGAACTACCAGATGTAAATGACACAAAATTATATGGTGAATATTTAGAAAAAGTAAAAGAATTTGGTAAATCAATTTGGGAATTTACAGGTAAATATATTGCAGTCGATAGTGTCTTTGAGCATCCAGGTGGTCAAACTTTTCCTGTTTCGTGCTTTGTAGTAAAAAGAGGAGGCCTGGTGGTTTATTGTGCTGCAACTAGCGGATATAATTTAACATTTGATGCACGTTATGGATGGATGCATCAAAAAAGAATTCAAGGAAGTCATTTTGCTACATTAAAACAAGCTTCAGAAGCAAATAAATTAGTTATAAATAAAAATATACAGCCATGTATGTCAGAAGTCTGCAGTTGGGAAGATATACCAAAAGCTCATATGAAAATGAAAGAAAATAAACACAAACCTGGAAATATGGCAGTTTTAGTCCAAGCAAGGAAACCTGGGATGAAGACTTTATAATAGTATATTATAAATAATATGGCAGACGCAGCAGTGGATATAAAAAAAAGTAATATTCTATTGGATAATCTTTTTCTTAAATGTGAAAATTCAAGTAAAGTTCTTGATGAACTAGTTAATAAAGCAGAAGTACATGTAAAAGAGAAGGTTTTTCATGAAGGATCTTTAGATACAAAACTTTTAGAAAAAGAACAATTTGTTTGTCACGGCTTTGCTTGGTTAAAAACATATAATATATCATTAAGAGAAATATTAAATTGGGCAAAAAAATTAACTGAAAAAAAAAAAATATTTGAAACTGAAAAGTTAATTTTGCAATCTGCTTTTGGAGAATATTTATCACAAGTAGTTGGCGGAATACCAATGTGGCAAACTGAAATTGTTAGAGCTCATGATTTTGGTTTAACAGACCAAGAGTTAGATTCTTTTTTAGTTGATGATGTTAAAGATTTAATTAAACATGGAAATACTAATGATGTAAAAATACAAATTGCTAAATTAATTTCAGACAAAAATTATGGGAATATTGGTTTGGAAGACGAAACTTTAGAAATGATACAAGACCAATTTAAAAAATTTTCAGAAGAACAAGTAATTCCACATGCACATGAATGGCATTTAAAAGATAAATTAATTCCAATGGAAGTAATTAAACAAATGGCTGAACTGGGTGTTTTTGGTTTAACAATTCCAGAAAAATATGGTGGATTTGGAATGAAAAAAATTGCTATGTGTGTAGTAACGGAAGAACTAAGTCGCGGATACATAGGTATTGGATCAATTGGAACTAGATCAGAAATAGCTGCAGAGTTAATTAGACTTGGTGGTACTGAAGAACAAAAAAAGAAATGGTTGCCAAAAATTTCCTCAGGTGAAATTCTTCCAACAGCAGTTTTTAGCGAACCCAATACTGGATCGGATCTTGGAAGTTTAAAAACTAGAGCTATTAAAGATGGGAATGTTTATAAAATAACAGGGAACAAAACTTGGATTACTCATGGTGCTCGTACAGATTTAATGACAATGATGGTAAGAACAAATCCTGATGAAAAAGGGTATAAGGGGTTAAGTATAATATTAGCAGAAAAAGATAGAGGCACTGATGAAAATCCATTTCCAACTAAAGGAATGAGTGGAGGAGAAATTGAAGTATTAGGTTATAGAGGTATGAAAGAATATGAAATAGCTTTTGATGATTTTGAAGCAAAAGCAGAGAATCTTTTAGGTAATGACGAAGGAAAAGGTTTTAAACAACTAATGGAAACTTTTGAATCTGCAAGAATTCAAACAGCTGCAAGGGCAGTTGGGATTGCTCAAAATGCTTTAGATATAGGTCTGCAATATTCTCAGGAAAGAGAGCAGTTTGGAAAAAAAATTTTTAATTTTCCTAGAATTGCAACTAAGTTAGCTTGGATGGCAGTAGAAACTATGATTGCTCGACAAATAACATATTTCTCAGCAAGAGAAAAAGACTCCGATAAAAGATGTGATATCGAGGCTGGAATGGCAAAATTATTATCCGCAAGAGTTGCGTGGTCAAATGCTGATCTTGCTGTCCAAATACATGGGGGTAATGGTTACGCATTAGAATATCCTATTAGTCGTGTTTTATGTGATGCAAGAGTTCTAAATATTTTTGAAGGAACAGCTGAAATTCAAGCACATATAATTGCTAAAGGTTTGTTAAGTTAATTATTTATTAATGGAATTTTTTATAAAAATTGCTCCAATATTAATAATTATTGGACTCATTTTAGTTTTTATTGTGCTAGTTATTGGTTTGATATCAATGTTAGCTAAAGGTGATTTTAATAAAAAATACTCAAATAAATTAATGAAACTTCGTGTGATAACCCAAGGTATAATTGTTTTAATATTTTCTATAGTACTTTTAATTAAATTTTTAAATTAAAAACTATTAAATTGGTTAAATTAAATAAAATATATACTAAAATAGGTGACAAAGGATCTACTCAATTAGGTGATGGAAAAATGGTAAATAAAGATTCACTTAGAGTTGATGCATATGGGTCTGTTGATGAAGCTAATGCAACGATAGGACTTTCAATCCTTAGAACAAATATAAAAATAAAAAAAATACTCAAAATTGTTCAAAATGATCTTTTTGATCTAGGTGCTGACCTATGTATACCTGATAAAAAAAATACTCAAAAGCTTAAAATTACTAAAGATCGTGTAGATTACATCGAAGAAAAAATTGATAATTTTAATAAAGAATTATCTTCACTTAATTCATTTATACTTCCAGGCGGTTCAGAATCGTCGACATATTTGCATATTGCCCGAACTGTTACTAGAAGAGCTGAAAGAAAAATAGTTGCTCTTTCAAAAAAAGAAAAAATTAATCCTATTACAATTATTTATTTAAATAGATTATCTGACTTACTTTTTGTACTTGCTAGATATACAAATAATAAAGGAAAAAAAGATATTCTTTGGAAACCAGGAAAAAATTTAAAAAAGAGTTAAATTTGAATAGAATAAGTTTAAAAAAAATTTCACTTTTTTTACTTATTTTACTTCCATTTGCAATTATTATTGGGCAAGCTCCGTCAGATATAATTGTAAGTACAATTTCTATTTTATTTTTACTAAATTCTATAATCCAAAAAGATTGGTCATGGATAAAAATAAAATGGATAAAAATAGTTTTTTTTTTATGGATTTATTTAATATTTGCAAGTTTTTTTGCATTAGAAACAAAAATAGCTTTTAGCCATTCGATTCTATTCGTGCGTTTTTTTATTTTTGCAGTTGCTTTGCAACACTGGCTATTGTCTGAAAAAAAATTCTTAACGTATACTCTATATTCTATTTTAACTGCATTTATTTTTGTATCTATTGATACATTTTATCAATTTTTACATTTTGATTTAAGTAAAGGGTATGGCCCTGATATTTTAGGGTATTATTCTAATGATCACTTTAGATTAACAGGCCCATTTAGAAGTAATATTCCTGGCGCATATTTATCTAAATTTTTTTTTATAATTTTTTTATTTAGCATTATTAAATTAAAAAAAAAGAATAGAGATAATTTGTTGTTCGTTCCGTTAATGACATTTATTTTCTTTTTAGTATTTTTAACTGGAGAAGCAATGTCTTTTGCTAGTATAGTTTTGGGCTTATTAATCCTTTTTTTATTAGAAAAAAAATTTCGTAAAAAAATAATTTGCTCTGTAATTATTTTATTTTTTTTAATTCCTCTTGCAGTTAAATTTAATCCTGTATGGAAAAAAATAGAAATAATTGAAAAAAATCCGTGGCACAATGGAACAGTTTATCAAATTAAAATGCCTTGTGAAAATAATAAGAATGAAATTTGTAAAAAAAAATTTAAAACTCAACCTTTTTTTTATGAAGTACTTACTAATTTTTCCAAAAGTGCTTATTGGGAAACATATAGCCAAGCTTTAATAATATGGAAAGATCACTATTTTTTTGGCATTGGTATAAAAAATTATACTGGTGCGTGTAAATCGGAAAAATATAAAGAAAATTTAAAATACTTTTTCTGCACAACACACCCACATAATTTTTACATTCAATGGCTACTTGAAACAGGAATAATAGGATTAATAGGATTTATAGCCTTACTAGTTTTTTGGCTTAGATATTTTATTAAAGATATTAATAAAAATGTAAATCCTTTAATATATTCACCAATTCTAACTTTATTTGTGATATTTTGGCCAATTATGTCAACAGGCAGTTTTTTTTCAAATAGAAACGCAACTATGAATTGGTTTATTATTGCTTTATGTTTAGCAATTGCAAATTTAAGAAATAAAAAAGTTTAATCTTTCTTTTTTTTAATTGAAATTGCATTTTTAGAATGTAAATATTTATCATCATGAAAATTTTAGTACCTGTAAAAAGAGTTGTAGATTATAACGTTAAAATTAAAGTAAAAAGCGACAATTCAGGTGTTGATTTAGAAAATGTTAAAATGGCAATGAATCCATTTGATGAAATTGCTGTTGAAGAAGCTGTAAGGTTAAAAGAAAAAAAATTGTGTGATGAAATTACAGCAATATCTATAGGGTCTGCAAAATCAGAGGAAACTCTAAGAACTGCTCTTGCAATTGGTGTTGATAAAGGAATTTTAGTTGAAACCGAAGAAGAAGTTCAGCCATTAGAAGTAGCAAAAATTTTAAAAGAAGTTGTTAAAAAAAATAATCCAGATTTAGTATTAATGGGAAAACAAGCAATTGATGATGACTCTAACCAAACTGGTCAAATGTTAGCCGCGCTACTTGGTTGGCCGCAAGGAACTTTTGCCTCTAAATTAGAAATAAATGGAAAAAAAATAAATGTAACAAGGGAAATAGATGGAGGACTAGAAACTCTTGGTATGGAATTACCAGCCATTATTACAACAGATTTGCGATTGAACGAGCCAAGATATGCCTCATTACCGAATATTATGAAAGCAAAACAAAAGCCCGTAGAAAAAATTACTCCTAATGATTTAAATGTAGAAATTAAACAAAGATTAAAAACTTTAAAAGTTACAGAGCCCCCAAAAAAAACTCCCGGCATAAAAGTAGATAGTGTTCAAGAACTTATATCTAAACTTCACGAGGTGGAAAAAGTAATTTAAAATGAGTGTATTAGTTCTTATTGAGCACAATAACCAAAATATAAAAGTATCTTCATTCAACACAATAACTGCAGCAAAAAAAATTGATAAATCAGTGCATGCAATTGTTTTAGGTGAAAATTGTTCAAAAATAGCTGATCAAATAAGTAAGTGTGAAGGTATAGAAGAAGTTTTTATTGCAGACAATGCTATATATAAAAATCATATAGCAGAAAATATTGCTCCTATAGTTGTTGAATTGGCAAGTAATTATTCCCATATACTCGCGCCTTCATCAACATTTGGAAAAAATATAATGCCAAGAATTGCTGCACTCCTAGATGTTGCACAAATTTCAGATATTATGTCTGTAGAAAGTAGCGATACTTTTATAAGACCAATTTATGCAGGAAATGCTAACTTAAAAGTAAAATCTACCGACAAAAAAAAAATAATTACAGTTCGAACAACAAATTTTGAGGCTACAAAAATAAACGGGGGAAATTCAAAAATTACAAAAATTAATAAAAATGAAGATGCTGGTTTATCTAAATTTGTTAAGAATGAACTGAACAAATCTGATAGACCGGAACTAACTGCAGCTGGTATTGTTATTTCTGGTGGAAGAGGTATGTTAAGTGGTAAAAATTTTAGTTTACTTGAAGAAATAGCAGATAAATTAAAAGCTGCTGTTGGAGCATCAAGAGCAGCTGTCGATGCTGGCTTTGTACCAAACGATTATCAAGTTGGCCAAACCGGTAAAGTAGTTGCACCAGAATTATATATTGCTGTAGGAATTTCTGGTGCTATACAACATTTGGCTGGAATGAAAGATAGCAAAATAATTGTTGCAATAAATAAAGATGAAGAAGCGCCTATTTTTCAAGTAGCTGATTATGGTATTGTTGGTGACTTATTCAAAATATTGCCAGAATTATCAAAAGAACTAGATAAAATTAAATCTTAATTAAGTAATTAATAAATTCTAATACGACGTCATTATCCCATTCCATATCACCTTGATAATAACCTATTAGATCGCCCTCTTTATTTACAAAAAAACTTGTCGGAACTCCTAATAAATTCATTTCTTTTGCCAAAGAATTTTTTATATCAAAGAATTTTTCTAAATTAGTAATTTTGTTTTCATTAAAAAAATCATTTACTTTTTTTACTCCATCTCTATCCAAAGAGATTGCTATAACATCAAAATTTCCATCAATTTTTGATTTAAGTCTATCCAGTGAAGGCATTTCTTTAATACAAGGTGCACACCATGTAGCCCAAAAATTAACTAACAATACTTTGCCTTTAAAATATGAAAATGAAATTTCTTTTTCTTGATGATCCTTAAATATTAAATCAGATATATTTTTTTTTTCTTTACTAAGTTCAAAGTTTTCTAATTCACTTTTTAAAAATTCATTAATTAAACCTTTTTCTTTATCAGTGTAAGACTTAAAAGATAGCAATGTTAATATAATTAATATAAATATAAAAACAAATCTCGTAGAAAAAGCTTTTAACATAAAAAAAGTATATTATCTAATGAACAAAAATAATGAAAAAAAATAAAAAAAATATAAACCCTATATGGGGTACTAACTTTAAAAAACAAAGTAATCCTTTATTAGAAAAAATCAATTCTTCTATTGATTTTGATAAAAGATTGGCATTGCAAGATTTAAGAGTATCTGAAGTGCATTCTTTAATGTTAAAAAAGCAAAAGATAATCTCTTCTGGAGAATGTAAATTAATAATTAAAGGATTAAAAAAAATCAGAACTTTAATTCAAAATAATAAATTTGTGTTTAATAAAAAATTTGAGGATATACACATGAATATAGAAATCTATTTACATAATCTAATTGGTGATGTTGCAGGAAAGCTTCAGACTGCAAGATCTAGAAACGATCAGGTAGTAACAGATTTTAAATTATGGATTATGGAAGCTATAAAAAAAATATGTTCAAAACTTGATGATTTACAAAAAACTATTGTTAAAAAAGCCAGCTTACATATTCAAACAATTATGCCTGGTTTAACACATTTACAATCTGCACAAATAGTAAGTTTAGCTCATCATTTAATGGCATATTATGAAATGTTAAAAAGAGATAAAAAAAGATTTTTAGATAGCATTAATAGAATGAATGAATGCCCTCTTGGATCAGCGGCATTAGCTGGAACATCTTTTCCTATAGATAGAATGTTCACATCTAAGCTTTTAGGTTTTAAAAAACCAGCAATGAATTCTATGGACTGTGTTTCTGATAGAGATTATGCATTAGAATTTTTATCTAATATTGCTATTTGTGGTTCACATTTATCAAGATTTGGTGAAGATATTGTAATTTGGGCTAGTGATCAATTTAAATTCATTACATTATCAGATGATTTTTCAACAGGCAGCTCAATTATGCCGCAAAAAAAAAACCCTGATTCTGCTGAGTTAATCAGAGGAAAAATGGGAAGATTTTCTGGAAATTTTTTAAGTCTTTTAACAGTAGTTAAAGGCCTACCGTTAACATATAGCAAAGACTTGCAAGAAGATAAGGAGCCGGTGTTTGATAGTTACGATAATTTAATATTAGTAATAGAGGTAACAAATGGAATTATCAAAGGTATTAAAATTAATAAAAACGAAATGTTAAATGCGTGTAAAAAGGGTAATTTAATGGCAACTGATTTAGCAGATTGGATTGTTATAAATTATAATATACCTTTCAGAAAAGCTTATAAAATGATTGCAAAAATTATTAATATTGCCAATAAAAAAAATTGTCAAATTAACGATTTAAGTATTACTGATTTAAATTTAATTGGAAATGACTCAGGAAAAAAAATAAAAAATTTTTTAAAAATAGAAAATTCGATTAATTATAAAAAAAGTTTAGGAAGTACTTCGCCAAAAGAAGTAGGAAAAGCTATACAAACCGCAAAAAAAGAGCTTTATTAATTTTTTTTAATTGTGAAAATTTTTCTTTATATTACTTTTTTATTTGTAATTCTACTAACCGTTACTAGTTGTGGTAAAAGGGGCGAATTAGAAAGACCTGAAAAAAATTATCCTAAGGAATACCCAAGTGAATAATTTTAAATTAAAAAAAAGTGATTTGTTAATTGAAGGAGTATCAATAAAAAAGTTATCAAAGAAATTTGAAACACCTTTTTACTGTTATTCTTCTAGTACAATAATTGAAAAATTCAAAGAATTTGAAAAACCCTTTAAATATTTAGATACAATTATTTGTTATGCAGTAAAAGCAAATCCAAATATTGCAATACTAAAAATCTTATCCAAACTTGGGGCAGGAGCAGAGGTAGTTTCTGAAGGTGAATTAAGAAGAGCTCTAAAAGCAAGTATACCAACAAAAAAAATAGTTTTTTCTGGCGTAGGAAAAAGTTTAAAAGAAATAGAGTTTGCTATAAAAAAAAATATTTTACAAATCAATATAGAATCTGAAGAAGAATTAAAATTGATTGAAAAAATTGCAAAAAAATTAAAAAGAAAAATACAAGTTGGTATTAGAGTAAATCCTAATGTTGATGCAAATACACATAAGAAAATTACAACTGGAAGAGGGGAAGATAAATTTGGACTTGATATAGAAAATGCTGAAAAAATTTTTAAAAATTATAAGCGTAATTCAAATCTAGACGTTATTGGTTTATCTGTCCATATTGGGTCTCAAATAATATCTTTAAATCCATTTAAAAAAGCATTTTTAAAAATAAAAACATTGGTTAAAAGAGTTAATAAAAATGAAAAAATAATAAAAATTTTAGATTTAGGGGGAGGAGTAGGAATTAATTATAAAAATGAAAAAATTATTTATTTTAATGATTATGCAAAAATTATTTCAAATATATCAAATGATCTCGGCTGTAAATTGATATTGGAACCTGGTAGAGTCCTTGTAGCAGAAGCTGGGATATTAATAACTAAAGTTTTGTATATTAAAAAAAACAAAAAAAATACTTTTGTAGTTGTAAATGCAGGTATGAATGATTTACTTCGTCCAGCTCTATATGATGCTTACCACGATATACAAAGTATCGTAAAAAAAAGAGATAAAAAAATTAAATATACTATTGTTGGCCCAATATGCGAAACTGCTGATACTTTTGCAAAAAATAAACTATTAAACAAAATAAATACTAACGAATTGCTTTTTTTTAAAAATGTAGGGGCATACGGATCATCAATGTCATTTTCTTATAACTCAAGACCGATAATTATGGAATTAATTATCTACAAAAATAATTTTTCAATAATTAGAAAAGTAGACACGGTTGTTAATCAAATTTCTAGGGAAAAAATCCCCTCTTGGATATCTAAAATTAAATAAATTTTTTTACTTTTTTGTATACATATTCAGGCTTTATTAAATCCATACCTTCCTCTAATGATATTGGATTAAAACCATATTTGTGAGGGTCTACGGGGCCCGTTGGTGGCACCAAAGCATGAACATTACTTATGTTTTTTATTGGAGGTGATGCGCCAAATAAACCAAAAGATCTAATACCCATTGCTCCTGATAAATTTAAAGGTCCAGAGTCATTGCCAATAAAACATTTGCTTTTTGTTAAAATTGATAAATTGGTAATTATTGGATTACAAGAAATTACAACATTATTTGATAAACGACATTTTTTTTTTATTTTTTTAGCTAAATTTATTTCATTTTCAGCACCTATTAAAAAAAAAGTTTTTTTTTTATTTTTATTTAAAAATATATTAATTAATTTTGAGAAATATTCTGGTCTCCAGGTTCTATAAAATGAATAAGGTAAATTATTTCTCATAAATGCTGTTTTATTACATGAAAATCCGACTGCAATCCATGGTTTAGCAAATTTCTTAAATTTTTTTAATTCTTTATTTACAACAAATTCTGGTAATTTTAATTTAAAATCTTGATGGTATTTAATTCCATGGATACTTAAAAATCTTTTTGCTTTATAAATATTGTCCGTTTCTTTTGAATCTTGTCCTATACTTTTTTTGGATGTTAGCCAAATTCTTTGGGCTCCAAGTCCAAATCCATAAATGTTTTTTATCTTTGCTAATCTTGCTATAATTGCATACCTAGGGCTTCTATGAAAAATCCAAATTGTTTCAAATTTTTCTTTTTTTAATATTCTGATTATTTTTGGAAAATTTGTAATTGTATTAAAAAATTCTCGAGTTTCATTTAAGTAATGAACTTTAGCAATTGCCTTATCATATTTTAGAATTTCTTTTGCTAAAGTAGTTTTTCTTGTAAATAAATATATTCTTTTTTTTTCTAATTTTTTTGCAATAGCTCGAAAAAAAGGTAGATGCCATATAATATCGCCAATGCCTGGATAAATTGATATTATTGCTGTTTTTCCGGTTTTATTCATTTTTCTTCTTTATAAAATTCAATTTTTATGTCAGCAATATCCTGACTATTGTGAATATAACTAGTATTAAAATTTAAACTTTCCTGTGGGCCTAAATTATCCTGTTCAGCATTGAAAAACCAAGTTGTTATAATATTATTTTTACTATCTATCAAAGTACCTTGTAATTTAGGAATTTTATAACTTTCTATATTAGAAGTATTGCTGATTTTTCCAAAAATTTTAATGATTCTTTGATTATCGTTTAAAATAGTTACTTCTTTTTCTATTTGGTTAAAAATTAAATTAAAAGAATTTTTATTTTGGTTATTTATTAGAAATTCTTTTTTAATAAATTTTAAAAAATAATTTTTAATTTCATAATTAAAATATTCTTTATTTAAATAAATAAATAAAATAAAAATAATAGGGACAAGTAAGTACAAAAATCTGTAATTTTTTTTTTTTGTAGCTTCTGAAGAAAATAATTTTGTAGCATCAATTTCTTTCTTAACATAATTCGTTGGTATTTGTTTTTCTTTTGAAGATTTAGTTGGCAAATTTTTTCGTATAATATCTAACTTTTGATACCATTCATACCCACAATTAAAACATTTAACTTTTTTTCCATTTTCACCCAAAATTTTTTTGTTAATGAAATACTTCGTATTACAACTTTGACAGGTAATAATCATTTAAATATTTTTAAAATAAAAAATTATATATTTCATGTATATTAAACGTAATTTAATATTTTTATTATGGAAATGATAATTTTCCTTAAATCTTTAATATTTAATATTTTATTTTATATTTGGACTCTTTTCATAAGTTTTTTCTCTTTTCCTGTTTTTTTTTTAAATAGAAAATTCGATGTAAAAGTATGGTTTCTTTGGATTAAAGTAACAAATAAAATTTTAAAAACGGTGATAAAACTTGATTATGAGGTGGAGGGACTAAAGAATATTACTTCAAATAATGTTATATATGCCTGTCAACATCAATCTGCTTGGGATACAATTATACTTCCTTATTTAATTGGTGATTGTATTATATTTCACAAAAGATCTCTTTTATTTATCCCAATATTTGGCTGGCATTTACTTAAATTAGGTATGGTTATTATTACTAGAAATAAAGGAGTTAACAGTCTAAAAAATATTATTAGTAAAACAAAAAAAGCAATTGACAAACATCGATCTGTATTAATTTTTCCTCATGGTACTAGAACTTTGCCTAATTCAATAAATAAAATTCAATCTGGAATAGTTGTTCTGTACAAACACTTAAATATAAAAGTTGTTCCTGTAAAATTAAATTCAGGAAAATACTGGGGGATAAACAAATTTTTAAAATATCCCGGAAAAATAACAGTTAGTTTTTTAGATCCTATTCAACCAGGATTGAAAACAGGAGAATTTAGAAAAATATTAGAAAAAATTTTATAAAAAATTATTCTTGTTTTTCTTTTTCAATTAATTTTCTAATTTTTTTTGTTCTTAAAAAAATTTCTTGTAATTTTTTTGAATTATTTTTTTTTATATAATTTTTTATCAAATTTAATGATTTTTCAAATTCTTTAGTTATTTTTAATAAATTTATTTTATTGTTTAAAAAAATATCTTTCCACATTATTGCATCAGAAGCAGCGATTCTTGTAAAATCTCTAAAACCACCGGCAGAAAACTTTATTATTTGTGATTTTTCTTTTGCATTAACATTTAAAGAAGAACAAACAATTGAATAAGAAATCAAATGAGGCATGTGTGAAGTTATTGCAAGAATTTTATCATGATTTTTTGCATTCATTATTTGAACCTTTGAGCCAAAACTTTTCCATAACTTCTTTAATTTATTTAGTGATTTATTATCATTTTTTCCCATAGGCGTTATAACACACCAACGTTTATTAAATAATTCTGCAAATCCTGATTCAGGTCCTGATTTTTCTGTTCCAGCTATTGGATGTGCTGGCAATATATGGAATTTAGCATTTTTAAGTTTAGAAAAAATATTAACAACATTTAATTTGGCAGATCCAACATCGGTTAATATAGCATCTTGCATTATATGTTTTGATATTTTCTCTAATATATTTTTATATGTAGAAAGAGGTGTGCAAATAATAATTAAATCACTGCCCTTAACACTTTCTTCTAAATTATTTGTATAAAAATTACCTAATTGAAGTTTTTTTGCTTTATCAATTGTTTTTTGAGTTTTAGAAAATATACAAATTCTTTTACTAATACGTTTTTTTTTTAAAGCTCTTGCTATTGAAGATCCAATTAAACCAATTCCTATTAATGTTGTTTGTTTAAAAAAATTCATTTAGGATGAGATAGAGCTTATAATTTTTTTTTAAAGTAGATTTTTAAAGACTTTATAAGTTTTATTAATTCGTTTTTCTTACCTATAGAAATTCTTAAAAAATCCTTAAGACCATAACTATCAACTCTTCTTAAGATTATGCCTTTAGATAAAAGATAATTGTTAACATTATTTGCAGAAAATTTTCCCATACTAGGGAACTTAACTAAAATAAAATTTGCAACACTAGGTATTGGAATTAATCCTAATTTAATTATCTCCTTAGTTAACCAATTTAAATAATAAATATTATGTTTGACAGATTTTATATAAAAATTCTTATCATTCAACGCAACTATTCCTGCTTCCATCGCAGCCATATTTATATTAAAAGGCAGTCTAACTCTATTAAAAATATCAACAACATATTTTGGACAATATGCCCAGCCAAGTCTTAATCCCGCTAAGCCATATATTTTAGAAAATGTTCTAGTCATAATTACGTTATTATTTTTTTTAACTAAGTCTTCTCCAGATGTATAATCTTTTTTTGTGATATATTCAGCATAAGCAGCATCAATAACTAATAAAATTCTTTTTGGCAATCTTAAAATAAATTCGTTTAATTCATTTTTAGTTAAATATGTTCCGGTTGGATTATTTGGATTAGCAATAAATATAATTTTAGTTTTTTTTGTAATCGCTTTAGAAAAATTTTTTAGTGAATTTCTATAATTAATATCTTTGACTTTTATCCCTTTTGCACCAGCTAATTGTGATGCTATCGGATACATTAAAAATCCATATTCAGAAAAAAGAATTTCATCCCCTGGACCAGAAAAAATTTTTGCAATTGTAACTAAAATTTCATCAGAACCATTGCCGCAAATAATATTATTTTTATTTAGTTTATGTTTTTTAAATATTATTTCTTTTAATTTATTGTTTTCTGGATCAGGATATCTGAATATTTTATTTTCAAATTCTTTTAATATTCTTTTTATTTTTGGACTTACACCAAACGCGCTTTCATTTGAAGATAATTTAATTATTTTTTTATGATCTGCTAATTTAGATATTCCAGCTTCATACTTAACTACACTGTTTATATTTTTTTTAATTTTTAAAAAATTACTCATGATTAATTAAAATTAATTATAAGAATAAAAAATACAACTTTTAAATAAACTTGAATTTTTTTTCTAAAATGTTACATATTAATTGCCGATTTGAAACGTAGCTTGCGGGCAAAAACTGCTAAAGCACTAATTTTTTTACCACCACGCTTCGTACATCGGTGGTTTTTTTTTATTTAAAAAAATTAAAATGAAAAATTCAATTAAAACTATAATTCTAGGTAAGAAAATACCGTTATTTCTTGATAGCGGTAAACAATTAAAAAATTTTAAAATAGCCTACCAAACATATGGAAAATTAAATAAAAATAAAAATAATGTAATTTTAATTTGTCATGCTCTTAGTGGGGATCAATTTACTGCAGGAATAAATCCCTTTACAAAAAAACCTGGATGGTGGTCTAAAGCTATTGGCCCTAATTTACCTATAGATACAAATAGATTTTTTGTGATCTGCTCTAATATTCTTGGGGGTTGTTCAGGAAGTACTGGTCCTAAAGAATTAAATCCAGCTACAAAAAAATTTTTTAATATGTCTTTCCCTGTAATTACAATCAGGGATATGGTTAAAGCACAAAAAATGCTTATTGATGAATTAGGTATAAAACAACTACTAAGTGTGATTGGTGGTTCTGCAGGAGGATTCCAAGCATTACAGTGGGCTGCTACCTATCCTGAAAATGTTATTTCTGCTATTCCGATTGCAACATCTTTTAGACATTCTGCGCAAAATATTGCTTTTCATGAAGTTGGTAGACAAGCTATTATGAGCGACCCTGACTGGTGTAATGGTAATTATATTGATAAAAAAAAAACCCCCAAAAAAGGTTTGTCAGTTGCCAGAATGTTAGCACACATAACTTATCTATCTGAAGAAGCTTTTCAAAGAAAATTTGGAAGAAATTTACAAAACAAGTTGTCTGTGGCTTATGGTTTTAAAACAGATTTTCAGGTAGAAAGTTATTTAAAGCATCAAGGTCAAACTTTTGTAAATAGATTTGATGCAAATAGTTATTTATATATAACAAGAGCTATGGATTATTTTGATCTTCCCAACCAAAAAAAAGGCGGCTTAAAAAATATTTATAAAAATACACCGGTAAAATTTTGTGTAATATCTTTTACAAGTGACTGGGTATATCCAACTAAGTATAGTAAAGAGATTGTTGATTCTTTAAATGCTGTTGGAGCTAATGTAAGTTTCGTAGAAATTCAAACTGACAAAGGCCACGATGCTTTTTTATTAGATGAAAAAGAGTTTAATGAAACAGTAAGAGGTTTTCTTAATTCAACTGCAAATATAATGGGGGTTAATTAATAAAATGAACAGACTAGACTTTGAAATTATAAGAAATGTTATAGCAGCTCCTAAAGATACCTCTATGATTCTAGATGTACCTATGATTCTAGATGTAGGATGTGAGAATGGTGAATTATTAAAATTTCTAAATAAAAAAAAAAAAATTGATGGAAGAGGTTTAGAAATAAGTCAAAAAAACGTTAACATATGTGTAAAACATGGGTTATCAGTTGTTCAAGGTGATGCGGATAAAGATTTAATTGCATATCCTTCAAAGTCGTTCGATTTTGTTATTTTGAGTCAAACTTTACAAGCAACACATTCTCCAGAAAAAGTTTTAAGCCAATTAGTTAGAATTAGTAAATACGCAATTGTATCTTTTCCTAATTTTGGTTCTTGGCTAGTAAGATTAAAACTTTTGATTAATGGAATTATGCCACAATCTAAATCTTTGCCGCATACATGGTATACTACTCCAAACATTCATTTATGTACTATTAAAGATTTTAAAAAATTATGCGAAAAAAATTCAATTAAAATTGAGAAAAGCTTTTATCTTAATAAATATGGAAAACAAATAAATAATCCCATAGGAAAAATTTTTAATAATTTTTTCTCTACTTCTGGACTTTTTGTTTTAAAAAAATAATAATCTTATTTCATGAAAGTAATAACTATTCCAATTTTATCTGATAATTACTCTTACTTAATCATAGATAAAGATAATAAATCTTGTTCAGCAATTGATCCTGCCAGTCCTGAAGAAATAATACCCTTTCTTGAAAAAAATAAATTTGATTTAAAAAATATTTTAAATACTCATTACCATAGTGACCATACGGCTGGAAATTTAGAGTTAAAAAAAAAATATAAATGTAAAATTTTTGGACCTGAGAAAGAAAAAAATCAAATTCCTGGCATAGATATTACTTTAAAAGAAAATGACGTTCTAGAAATAGAGAATTACAATGCTAAAATTTTCGAAACTCCTGGACACACAGCAGGACATATAATTTATTGGTTTGATAAGGAAAAAATTGTTTTTACAGGTGATACTCTTTTTGTTTTAGGATGTGGAAGATTATTTGAAGGTACACCTCAAATAATGTGGAATTCGCTTTTAAAAATTAGAAATTTACCAAAAGAAACTCTGATATATTGCGGACATGAGTATACAAGAAGTAATGCAGATTTTGCACTTACTATAGAAAAAAATAATGATAAATTAATAAAAAGATCTGATGAAATAAATAAATTAATTAATGAAAATTCTTTTACCGTACCAACAACTGTAGAAAAAGAAATTGAAACAAATCCATTTTTAAGAGCAGATAATGATAATATAAAAAAAAATCTTGCTATGGATTCTGCATCTACCGAAGAAATTTTTGGTGAAATTAGAAAAAGAAAAGATAATTTTTAAGGAACATTATATTGACCACCATTTACATTTAATGTTGATCCTGTAATAAAACCAGATTCATCTTTAACTAAATACAAAACAGCTTCTGCTATTTCCTCTGGCTTTCCTAATCTTCCTATCGGTATTTTATTTTTTATAATTTTATCTAAAATTTCTTGAGGCACCGCTTGTACCATTTCCGTATCTATATAACCTGGTGCAACACAATTAACGGTAATACCTTTATTTGCAGTTTCCAATGCTAGTGATTTTGTAAATCCAATCATTCCTGCTTTTGTTGCAGTATAGTTGGTTTGACCCGCTTGCCCTGCTTGTCCGTTAACAGAACTAATGTTTATAATTCTTCCAAATCCTTTTTCTCTCATACTATCAATTACACATTTTGACATATTAAAACATGAATCTAAATTAGTTCTGATTACATCACCCCATTGTCTTACATCCATCTTATGTAGCATGCTGTCTCTAGTAACACCTGCATTATTTATTAAAACTTCGATAGGCCCTAAATCTTTTTCTATTTCTTTTATTTTTTCGCTACATTGATCAAAAATAGCAACATCAAATTTATATACACGCACTCCCGTTTTTTTCATAAACTTTTGTGCATCTTCATCTCTTGATACATAACTTGCTGCAACTTTGTATCCTTCTTCTTTTAATCTTAAAGAAATTGCCTCTCCAATACCTCTTGTTCCACCAGTTACTAATACTACTCTAGACATAAATTAATTTCTTTCTAAACACATAGCTATACCCATGCCTCCACCTATACATAAAGTGGCCAAACCTTTTTTTGAATCTCTTTTTTCCATTTCATACAAAAGAGTTGTTAAAATTCTTGTTCCAGATGCTCCAATTGGATGACCAATTGCAATCGAACCTCCATTAACATTTACAATTTCTGGATCCCATCCCATTTCTTTATTAACAGCGCATGCTTGGGCTGCAAAAGCTTCGTTGGCTTCAATTAAATCTAAATCAGAAGCTTTCCATTTTGCTTTTTCAAGAGCTTTTTTGCTTGACGGTATAGGTCCGCTTCCCATTACTGCAGGATCTACTCCTGCTGTCGCCCAGGAAGCAATTTTTGCTAATGGTTTAATTCCTAATTTTTCTGCCTTTTCTAATTTCATAATCACTACAGCACCGGCGCCATCATTTATTCCAGATGCATTTCCCGCAGTTACAGTTCCATCTTTTTTAAATGCTGGTTTTAAATTTTTTAAATTTTCTAAAGTACAACCATGTCTTGGGTACTCATCATCCCTAACTACAACTGTTCCCGTTTTAAGTTGGACAGGAACTGAAACAATTTCCTTTTGAAATTTTCCATTTTTTTGTGCTTCTTCAGCCTTTAGCTGAGAGTTCAAAGCCATTTCATCTTGTTGATCTCTTGTTATTTGCCATTTTTCCGCAACATTTTCTGCAGTCACCCCCATATGATAACCATTAAAAATATCCCATATTCCATCTTTAATCAGGCTGTCAATCATTTCTGCATCTCCCAAATTTCCGGCTTGTCTTAAATGAAAGCAATGCGGTGCTTGTGTCATATTTTCTTGTCCACCAGCAATAACAATTTCTGATTCATTGTTGATAATTGATTGCCAACCCAATGCTATAGATCTTAGCCCTGATCCGCAAACTTGGTTAATTGTAAAGGCAGTAATTTCGTTTGGTATTCCTGCATTGATAGAAGCTTGTCTTGCAGGATTTTGTCCACAAGATGCAGTTAAAACTTGTCCCATTATTACTTCAGAAACATCAGACGCTTTAATTTTTGCTCTATTAACTGCTTCTTTTATCGCTATAGAACCTAAATCTGCTGCACTCATGTCAGAAAATGAGCCGTTAAAAGAACCAACAGGTGTTCTAGCAGCACTAACAATTACAACATCAGACATAAAATCTAATTTATTAGATAGAGTGTTCTTTTCAAGGAATATTTTTGTTTACACAATTAAGTCTCTTAGCATTTTCAAAGCTGAAATTAATATTAAAACACAAAAAAAACGTCTAATTAATATATCGTTAAAATTATGCATAATTTTTACGCCCATAGGTACAGAAACAAAAGTCCCAAGCGTTATTAAGAAAAAAGGTATAACACTTATAAAGCCAATAGAATATTGTGGCCTATCTTCAACATTTAATCCAGCCAATAAAAAAATTAAAGCTGCGGGTAAGCTTATAAAAAAACCGATACCGGAAGATGTCCCTACTGCTGTCTTCATATTTCTACCGCAACTAAGTAATAAAGGAACGCTGAGAGTGCCTCCTCCTATTCCTAAAAGTGAAGAAACTGTACTGATTAAAAAACTAATAATTTTTTGAATCGACTTTAAAAAATTATAAGTCTTAATTGAATAAGGTTTTGTAAAAAACATTCTTAAACCTACAAAAAAAGAAAAAAAAGCAAAAAATATTATTAATACTTTTCCCTCAATTAATTGTGCTAATATTGCGCCAATTAAAGAACCAAATAAAATAGTATATTTCCACTTATCAAGTAAACTTATATCAACACAAGATCTTTTTTTATGCTCAATAACCGAATTCAACGAAGCTAGGATAATAGTTGCAAGAGAAGTACCAATAGCCATGTGCATCGATATATTTTCAGAAAAATCTAAAAAATTAAACAAATGATAAATAACAGGAACAATTAAAATTCCACCACCAATACCAAAGAGGCCCGCTAAAATACCAGAAATGAATCCTGTAAAAAATAAAAGAAGAGAAATTACAAAAAAAATATCTATTTCTAACATTATATAATTTTATAAAAAAAATTATTTATACTACTTTGAATCCATTTTTTCTATAAAAGACTTTAACAAATGATTTTAAAAAATAAAAAAAAAATAAGAATAATAATAGGATCCTTAAATGTTGGTGGAACTGAAAAACAACTTTTAGAAATAATTAATCGATTAGCAGGAAAAAAATGGGAAATAGAGCTAATTACTTTAAAAGAAAAAGGTAATTTAGCAGAAGATTTAAATCCAAAAATAAAAGTAAATAATTTAAATATTAAATCATCATTTAAAGTTATAAGACTTTGCTTAATTGTATTAAAACTTTTTAAAATTTTCAAAAAAGACCCA
>Ga0209554_1000237_pt1 | contig 45494 bp, 42 predicted proteins | sample MarorgKNORR_S2LV_5_FD_188221 | JGI IMG/M metagenome (GOLD analysis project Ga0209554, IMG submission 188221) | Marine microbial communities from the Southern Atlantic Ocean, analyzing organic carbon cycling - Bottom_A/KNORR_S2/LV (SPAdes) (version 2) | ecosystem: Environmental > Aquatic > Marine... | reverse complement strand
GCCGCCTTCATCACAACAATTCCCATTTAAATCTAAAGAAACGTACATTCTATCGTCACTGTATGTTCCTTTGACTCCAACAATATCATAACTTGAACTGGTTTCACCCGTTTCATCTTCTGCTATTTGTGCATATAGATTACTTCCAGGGGGCCAATTGTTGTTTTCATTTTTTGGTGAGCCGGTAACAATTAAACGGCCATAATCATATCCTAAAGCCTCGGAATCAACCTCACCTTTTAAATACCAAGCAACATTCTGTCCACCGTCTGTAGTGATAGAAGCACCCCATGTACTTTCAAACCCCTCTGCGTTTAGAGGGGTAATGTCCCCAGAGGCAGACCAAATTGCCTGATTATCTGTAGATACATATACAGTGCCTGTGGGATTCCCGGCTACCATTTCATCAGAAATATCGGCATGAACTTGAAAATCAACCCTGGGAGCAGTAGAGGCTAAATTTGAAAGAAAATGTTCATCTCTAAACTCACCTTGCTGATAGGCTTGCTTAGCTTCCATAGCCTGAGTCCAAACTGCTTGTGCAAATTCTTTCAGGGCACGTTGGCCCAGTGCCTCTTGCTGTGCTGGTGTTAATTCATCCGCCATAATAAATGCACATAACATTGTCAATATAGAAATTAGTCTTGTCTTAAACATATTCCACCTCTATTTATCAAGTAGGAAGTTAAAATTTTTTATGAGGAATTCCTCGGGTTATTTTTTGTTATAATAAATTGTTACAATTTAGATTTTATGGTAGCTTGTGCTGCTGCCAAACGTGCAATTGGTACACGAAAGGGAGAACAGCTTACATAGTTTAATCCAACATTATGAAAAAATGTAATTGAATCAGGGTCACCACCATGTTCACCACAAATTCCTATTTTCAATTTTGCGTTGGCACCTCTTCCTTTTTGAACACCCAATCTTACCAACTCACCAACCCCTGATTTATCAATTGATTGAAAGGGGTCGCTTGGTATGATTTTGGATTCTATGTATTGGGGCATGAAGCTCCCAACATCATCTCTTGAAAATCCATAGGTAGTTTGTGTAAGATCATTGGTTCCAAATGAGAAAAATTGTGCGTGCACTGCGATTTCATCTGCAGTAACACATGCGCGTGGGAGTTCAATCATAGTTCCCACCAAATATTCGAAATTTACACCTTCATTTTTCATGATCTCAGCAGCTAATTTGTTAACAATTATCTTTTGATTTTCTAATTCTGGGGCAGAGCCAACCAATGGTATCATCACTTCAGGAAACGGTTTCTCCCCCTCTTTCACTAATTTAGCTGTCGCTTCAAAAATAGCCCTTGCTTGCATTTCAGTTATTTCGGGATACATGATTCCCAGACGACATCCACGATGGCCCAACATAGGATTAGATTCATGGAGGGCAGAAATTCTTGAATTAATTTCAGACACATCGACACCCATCTCATTAGATAATTTTTGTATTTGTCTTTCAGTTTGGGGTAAAAATTCATTTAACGGAGGATCCAATAAACGAATAGTTACGGGGTGAGGGGCCATTACTTTTAGAATACTATAAAAATCTTCTCGTTGGAAGGGTAATAATTTCATCACAGACTTTCTTCGTGATTCTTCATTATGCGCTAAAATCATTTCTCGCATGGCAGAAATTCGTTCGGGTTCAAAAAACATATGCTCAGTTCTACATAACCCAATACCTTCAGCACCAAATTTTTTGCCTTGCAACGCATCGTCTGAACTGTCGGCATTTGTACGGATACCCAATGTCCGTTTTTTATCGGCCAAAACCATTAATTTATTGAAGTATATATTTTCTTTTAAATCAGGACGTTTTAATGACAACTCTCCTTGATAAATATTGCCTAATGAGCCATTTAAGGTAACCCAATCCCCTTCTTTTAAAGAATAATTTCCCAAATTTAATGTTTTAGATTCAACATCAATGATTAGTGAAGAACATCCCACAATACAACATTTACCCCATCCACGAGCAACCAAAGCGGCATGAGAAGTCATTCCACCCCTGGCCGTTAAAATTCCACTTGCCACATGCATACCAAGGACATCTTCGGGGGAAGTTTCATTTCGAACAAGAATAACTTTCTTACCTTTTTCATTCCAATCTGCTGCATCTTCAGCCGTAAATACAATTTGCCCTGTTGCTCCACCTGGCCCCGCAGGTAAACCTGTGGCTAATAATTTGGCCATTTTTTCAGCTTTTGGGTCAACAGTTTCATGCATTATTTCATCTAAATTATCAGGTGAAATTCTCATTACGGCTTCGTCTTCAGAAATTAACCCCTCATCCAGCATATCCATAGAAATACGTATTGCAGCAGCTCCATTTCGTTTACCAGTGCGGGTTTGGAGCATCCATAATCTGCCCTTTTGAATAGTAAACTCCAAGTCTTGCATATCACGATAATGAACTTCAAGATGTGTTTTGACCCTATCTAAAACGGAATAAATTTTGGGATTTACAATTTCAAGGCTAGATATATTTTTCGATTCAGTAGTAGCACTATAATTATTTAATGGATTAGGCGTTCGAATTCCACCCACCACATCTTCCCCTTGAGCATTTGCTAGCCACTCCCCGTAAAAATGGTTTTCGCCTGTTGCGGGATTTCTGGTGAATGCGACGCCAGTAGCCGAATCCGCTCCCATATTTCCAAATACCATGGCTTGAACATTCACAGCCGTGCCCCAGTCACTTGGAATATTTTCAATTCGGCGGTAAGTCACAGCCCTTTTACCATTCCATGATTTAAAAACGGCGGTAATTGCTCCCCAAAGTTGCTCATCAGCATCATCAGGGAAGGTTTCTCCCAACACTTTTTTAACGCATGCTTTAAATAAATCAATTATTATTATTAAATCTTTGGCGGTAAGGTCTGTATCCTCCGTATAATTATGGGTTGACTTATAATCACCTAAAATTATTTCAAGCTGCTCACTAATTCCTTTCCCCCCTTTTGGCTTTAAGCCCCGGGCCTTTTCCAGGACTACATCTGAATACATTGTAATTAAACGACGATATGTGTCATATGCAAACCTTTCATCTTCAGATTGCTCTATCAGCCCGGAAAGTGTTTTGCTGGTGAGCCCAACATTTAATACGGTTTCCATCATTCCAGGCATGGATTGGGGTGCACCTGAACGCACAGAAACGAGTAAAGGATTAGTATTAGAACCAAATTTTTGCCTCATGGCTGCTTCAGTTTTTAATATAGATGCTGTAACTTGGGGTTGTAAGCCTTCGGGAAATTCTTTTTTATTCATAAAGTATGTACAAACATCTGTAGTGATAGTAAAACCCGGGGGGACAGGGATTCCCAATTGAGTCATTTCGGCCAAAGTTGCACCTTTACCGCCCAATAAATCTTTTTGAGGCACAACACCATCTGGTTGGCTATCGCCAAAATAATAAACAAATTTCATGAAACCTCAATTAGATTGAATTTGATTTTTCCTTACGAAGGGCATAAATTAGCAAGTTGAAGAAGAAATTCCTCAATTTATATTAGAATATGCTGAAATGGATTATGATAAATCTCATAAATTCATAGGCATGTTCTACAGAATCTTTTTCATCTTTCTATATATTTTAATTGTTGGTGGATGTGGAGTAAAACCCAATTCGAAGCAATTGAATTTAATAATGCCCGGCGACCCCAAAAATATAGATCCGGCCTATGCTACGGATGTAAGAACGGGTCAATTATGTACATTATTATATGATAATTTAGTACGATTTGGAAATGGAGCAGAATTACTTCCAGGACTATCCGAAAGCTGGGAAATTTCTGAAGATGGACTAAAATATTTATTTTCAATTAGAGATTCAGTTTTATTTCAAGATGGCAAAATACTTCAATGTTCTGATATTAAAAAATCATTTGAAAGAATTTTAGACCCCAAAACCAAATCGCATCGAAAATGGTTATTTAAAAATGTTAACGGTGCAACGGAGTTTTCATTGGGAAATTCTGAATCCGTAACTGGTTTTTCTTGTGAAGATGACAACAAATTACAAATTGAACTAATTCAACCCTTTGCTCCATTTTTAGGATTTTTAGCCATGCCGTCAGCATCTATTATATATGTATCTAAATCCGGTAAAATTGTAGGAACTGGTCCGTGGAAATTAAAAGAATGGATTCATGATGGTCATATTTTATTAGATAGAAATTCAGATTATTTTGATGGAGCACCAAAATTAGAATATCTAAAAATTAGAATTTTGCCAGAAGTATTACCCCGAACAGCTGAATTTGTTACGGGCTATTTAGATATTATGGAAGTTCCCGAATCAGAATTCTCAATATGGTCGAAGGACCCTGAATGGTCACCAAATATAAAATATCAAGATGATCTAAATATTTTTTATTTAGGATTAAATTGTTCGCGACCACCATTTAATGATGTAAAAGTAAGGCGGGCAGTTAATTATGCTATCGATGTGCAACGAATTATTGATAAGGTAAAAAATGGAAATGCCATCCCAGCTTCTGGTCCAATTCCGCCTGGATTAATTAGGCCATACCCCCCAATAAAATATGGGTTTAATCCGCAAAGGGCCAAAGAATTATTAGCACTGTCTGGATATGCAGATGGTTTAGAAATTGAATTATGGCAAAGTCAATCATCAAAATTATTATATGTAACGGAAGCTATTCAGGCACAATTAGAAGCTGTTGGAATTCATGTTAAAATTGTTCGTAATGATTGGAATATGTATAGCAAGGCCGTAACAGAAGGCGTGCCAGATATGTATTATCGGTCGTGGTATGCAGACTATCCTGATGCAGAGAATTTTTTGGCCCCCCTTTTTGAATCCGAAATAAGTGAACGACGATGGACACGATATTCTAATAAGGATTTAGATAAGCTGATTGATAAAATCCAAACCACAACTGATGAAAAGCAACGACAAATTTATATACATGAGGCGAGTTCAATTTTGATAGATGATGTGCCTTGGGTTTATCTTTGGCATACGCGAACCGCTTATATTTCCCAACCCAATTTACTGGGTTGGTCACCCAGCCTAATGTTTAATGCTGAAAAATATATACAGGTTACTAAGAATGATTAATTTCATAATTCGACGAATTTTACAAGCGATACCTGTTATTTGGGGTGTGATGACTATTTCATTTTTGTTAATGAATGTGGCCCCCGGTGATCCCGTACGGGCAATGGTAGGCGATTACTATGATGATTCTACTTTAGAAACATTACGGGAAGAGATGGGATTAAATGAATCACTAGGGATGCAGTATGTAAATTTCATTTCCAATGTCTGTAAGGGAAATTTAGGTAAATCTTTTATGACCCAAAGATTCGTGATTGAAGATCTGAAACAGAAAGTTCCCTTCACACTTCAATTAGCATTGGGCGCCATGTTAATTGCAGTCCCCATGGGCATTTTATTAGGTGTATTTGCGGCCATCAATAGGGGAAAATTAATTGATAGAATTCTAATAATAATTTCGTTGGCTGGAGTTTCTGCCCCTGTTTTTTGGGTGGCCCTTCTTCTTATTTTAATTGTGGGCATTCAGCTTCAGTGGTTACCGCCTACTGGATTTGGAGGGATCAAATTTCTCATATTACCTGCCATCGCATTAGGGACAAGATCAATGGCAATGCTGGCCAGAACATCTCGCGCATACATGTTGGATGTATTAAAGGAAGATTATATCCGCACGGCACTGGCTAAAGGCCTATCTCAACGAGTTGTATTATTTAAGCATGGATTACGAAATGTACTCATTCCACTCATCACCATTGTGGCTGCAGATTTTGGCAGTTATCTTTCAGGTGCAGTGTTAACGGAGTCAATTTTCGGCTGGCCCGGAGTGGGACGTTTTGCCTTGAATGCCATCATGAAAAGAGATTTCCCCGTAATTCAAGGGACGGTATTATTTATGGCTCTTATTTTTGTATTGATTAATATCATTGTGGATATTTGCTATGCGTGGGTAGATCCAAGGGTGCGAGAAAAGATGATTTATGAATAACATGGTAAACCATTTTTTCAAAGACAGAGTCACACAGCTTGGACTATTTCTGTTATTAATATTAATTATAACGGCAAGTGTATCGAATTTTGTAAACTCAGCCAATATTCAAAATTTAGATAATCGTTTGCTATCTGCCGGGGAATCAAATCATCTGTTGGGAACAGACCATTTCGGTAGAGATATTTTACTCCGCATTATAGTGGGGGCAGGTGTTTCAATAAAAGTTGGATTATTGGCCAGCACCATTTCATTATTACTGGGAATTCTCCTTGGATTGATGGCGGGTTATTTTGGGAAGTGGGTGGATACCCTTATTATGCGGTTCACGGATATTATGATGGCATTCCCAGTTTTATTATTTTTAATTGCCATATCAGCCACATTTAAACCGGGCATAAATACGGCCATGATTGCTATTGGCGTGGTGAGTTGGCCACCCATGGCACGACTCATGCGCAGCCAAGTGTTAATGTTAAAATCCAGAGAGTTCATTGCCTCCGCAGAAGCATTGGGGTTTTCACATATCAGAATTTTATTTTTTCATATTCTTCCCAATTGTTTGGCGCCAATTATTGTAACATTTACTTTGGGTTTTTCTGGAGCCATAATGGCGGAAGCCAGTTTATCATTTTTAGGATTGGGGGTTCAACCACCCACACCCAGTTGGGGATCAATGATAAATGAAGGGAAAGATTTTTTACGCATTGCACCAGGCATATCAGTATACCCGGGGCTTGCCATTGCCATTACCGTGCTGGCATTTAATTTAGTGGGTGAAGGCTTGCGGGATGCATTAGATGTAAAACTAGAAAAATAATAAAATTTACGATTCCAACATTGTTAAGCATGCCAAAGTCACAGTAAATTTTACGCCACTCTAGATAAGGAATTTACCATTGAAAATTGACAGAATGAACAAGGGTAGTTGGGGAAAAATTAGAGCCTTTTTTGACATGCGAACAGAAGAAGGCTTTACCATGAAAGGCTTCAAATTAGTTGAAGGAATTAACGGATTATTTGTTGGCTTTCCCAGTCAAAAAGGTAGTGATGATGAATATCGTGATACTATTTGGGCAGAGCGTGAATTAAAAGATCAGGTTACACAAATGGCCGTTAAAGCGTATGGTCAAGATATTATGACACCTGCCCCTGGCTCAAAAGACCCCACAGCAACATCTGAACCAAATATGAATAGTGAATTTACGCCACCAATGCCATCAAATGATGATGTATCGACGGTAGAACCTTTTTCTGACGAAGATATTCCCTTTTAGTTCACATTATGTGGGTGGGAATGGGTGGCTTTATTGGCGATTCATTGCGTTATATATCTAGTTTGGGGATTGATAAACTCTACGCTTCTTCATTTCCATCCAATACATTTTTTATTAATTTTTAGGATGCTTAATCTTAGGATTATTAATGAACATGGGAATTACAAATACGGAGAGTTGGCCCGCAAAAGAGTTTTTGGCCATCGGTATTTTAGGTGGATTCACCACCTTATCAACATTCGAAATGGAGTCATATCGACTCATGGAATCAGGACATTTAGTTACGGCACTATTCTATATGATAGGGAGTGTAATTGCAGGAATTTTTGGAGTTTGGTTGAGTCAGTTTTTGGCCAAACAAATTTAATTCAGGAGAATCAATGAATTGGTTAACAACATTTATGAACTCGTCAATTGGGAAGAAATTCACCATGGGTATTTCGGGTTTATTATTATGTTTGTTTATTGCACAGCATTTAGTGGCCAATATGATGCTTTTCGGTGGAGAGGCATTATTCAATTCGTATGTAGAAACGTTGAGCGCATTTAAGCCACTGGTTCGAATTATTGAGTTCATTATCACCATCATTTTTGTCTCACATATTATCAACGGAATTCGTCTAACTCTAGATAATAAACGGGCAAATTCTTCATCATATAATGTTAATGCTGGTGCTGAAATCAGTAGTTTTTCTTCTCGAACCATGGCAATTACAGGTAGCGTGATATTCATTTTTGTCGTGACTCACCTCGCTACTATTTGGTATCAATTTCAATTAATACATGACAGTGGTAGTTATTATCATATTGTATTGGGTGATGAGGTTGGCTTTGGAAATCCTATTTATGCAGCATTTTATGTGGTAGCCATGATATTAATGGGTGTGCATTTAAAACATGGATTTCAATCTGCGTTTCAAACATTTGGTGTTTCAGATAGTCGTTACAAAGGGTTGATTGAAAAAGTGAGCATGATTTTTTGGTTGGTAATTCCAGCAGGATTTACATGGATTGCCCTGTGGTTTGGTTTTATTGTGGAGGCTATATAATGGCTTTTAATTCAAATATTCCCAAAGGCCCATTAAAAGAAAAATGGACGGACCATCTTTTCAACATGAAATTAGTAAATCCTGCCAATAAACGAAAATATAAAATTATTGTGGTAGGTACTGGTCTTGCTGGTGGTTCGGCGGCTGCCACCCTTGCAGAGTTAGGCTATAATGTAGAGGCCTTTTCTTACCATGAATCTCCACGGCGGGCTCATAGTATTGCAGCACAAGGTGGAATCAATGCGGCCAAGAATTATCCCAATGATGGTGATTCTATTTATCGTTTATTTTACGATACCATTAAGGGTGGTGACTATCGTGCCCGTGAAGCGAATGTTCATCGGTTGGCTGAAATTAGTAATAATATCATTGATCAATGTGTAGCTCAAGGCGTTCCATTTGCCCGTGAATATGGGGGATTATTAGATAATCGTTCATTTGGGGGTGCGCAAGTTTCTCGAACATTTTATGCCCGTGGTCAGACTGGCCAACAATTATTATTAGGTACCTATTCAGCTTTAACCCGTCAAATGAAATCAGGAAAAGTTAAATTTCACCCTCGCCATGAAATGTTAGATTTGGTCATGGTTGATGATAAGGCGCGAGGAATTATTACCCGCAATTTAGAAACAGGCGAAATTAAATCTCATGCCGCAGATGCGGTAATTTTAGCCACAGGCGGTTATGGAAATGTTTTCTATCTATCCACAAATGCCATGGCAAGCAATGCAACGGCTGCCTGGAGAGCCCACCGTAAAGGTGCATATTTTGCAAATCCTTGTTTTACACAAATTCACCCAACGTGTATTCCGGTTTCCAGTGAGCATCAATCTAAACTCACATTGATGAGTGAAAGTCTTCGTAATGATGGTCGGGTTTGGGTACCAAAAGAGAAGGATGATAAACGAAATCCGAATGAAATCCCTGAAGATGAAAGAGATTATTATCTAGAAAGAATGTATCCGTCATTTGGTAATTTGGTACCACGTGATGTTGCCTCTCGTCGTGCAAAAAATATATGTGATGCTGGTCATGGTGTGGGCTCAACGGGTCTGGCAGTTTATCTTGATTTTAATGATGTGATTAGTCGTAAAGGACAAGAATGGGTGGCTGAGAAATATGGCAACCTGTTTGATATGTATAAGCAAATTACCGGTGATAATCCATACGTATGTCCAATGATGATTTACCCCGCAGTCCATTATACCATGGGTGGGCTATGGGTAGATTATAATTTGATGTCTTCAATAGAAGGCCTCCATGTTTTGGGAGAAGCCAATTTTTCTGATCATGGCGCAAATCGATTGGGTGCAAGTGCATTGATGCAAGGGTTGGCAGATGGTTATTTTGTAATTCCATATACAATTGGCAATTATTTGGCATCCAATAAATTAGTAGATGTAGATGTTGATCACCCAGCGTTTAAAGAAACTGAAGATGAAATTAAGGCATTCAACACCAAATTGTTTTCTATCAATGGTACGCGGACAGTTGATGATTTTCATAAAGAATTAGGGAAAATCATGTGGGATTATGTAGGCATGGCCAGAAATAAAGAAGGTTTAGAAAAAGCACTGATTGCAATTCCGAAGCTTCGTGAAGAATTTTGGAAAGATGTGAAAATTCCGGGTAGTGAATCAGAATTTAATCCTGAATTAGAAAAAGCCGGTCGGTTGGCTGATTTTTTAGAATTGGGAGAACTTATGGCACGAGATGCGTTAAATCGCCAAGAATCATGTGGGGGTCATTTTAGAGAAGAGTTTCAAACTGAAGAAAATGAAGCGAAACGAAATGACGAGGATTTCACTTTTGCCGCAGCCTGGGAATATAAAGGTGAAAATCAAACGCCGGAGCTTCACAAAGAGGACCTTAATTTTGAACATGTCAAACCCACCACAAGGAGTTATAAATAATGCAGATTAATTTAAAAGTTTGGCGACAAGAAAATAGGCAAGCGGTAGGTGGGTATAAAAATTATTCAGTTTCAGATATTTCAGAACATATGTCATTTTTTGAAATGCTTGACAAGCTAAACAATGAATTAGTGTGTAAGGATGAAGACCCCATCGCATTTGATCATGATTGTCGTGAAGGAATTTGCGGTTCTTGTGGGGTAACTATAAATGGACGTGCACATGGCCCTTTGCGTGGAGTTACGTCTTGCCAGCTACATATGCGTAGTTTTAAAGATGGTGATACATTAGTAGTTGAACCATGGCGTGCAGCATCATTTCCTGTAATTAAGGATTTAGTTGTTGATCGTACTACATTTGATCGAATAATGGAATCTGGTGGTTATGTGTCTATCAATACAGGAGGAACACCAGACGCCAATGCAATACCAATATCTAAACTAGATGCAGATGCAGCATTTGATTCTGCCACATGTATAGGATGTGGTGCCTGTGTTGCAATTTGTAAAAATTCATCTGCTATGTTATTTGTGGGCGCAAAAGTAACGCAGTTCACAAAGCTTCCGCAGGGCAAAGTTGAGCGTAGAGTGCGAGTAAAAAATATGGTGGCACAGATGGATGCTGAAGGTTTTGGTAGTTGTACAAATACGGGTGCTTGTGAAGCTGAATGTCCCAAAGAAATTTCACTCACAAATATTGCCACATTAAATAAAGAGTATCTTAAAGCAAGCCTTTGCTAAACAGATTAATTTTGAGTAATAAAAAAGGTGATATATTTCTATCGCCCTTTTTTATAAGTTGAATTTATATATTAATTAATTTGTTAATGAGAAGACAACGGGAACGGTTTGCCACACAGCTACTTTTTTATCTCGTTGTTGAGCAGGATACCATTTTGATCGTTTAACAGCAGAAAGTGCGGCTTCATCAAGACCGGTATTTGGCATTCCTTTGGTTACATAAGCTTCAGTCACATTTCCTTTTATATCAATAAAAAACTGGATATACACCGTACCTTCAATCCCAGCTTCTTGAGCGATATCCGGATACAATGGTCTTACAGGTACTCGTGGTTTTGGCGGTTTATCAAATGGAATAAATTTAAATCTAGGGGCATCTTGTGGTGGTGGCGCACCCCAATCATCAAAATCGTCAAAATCTGTATCTTCAATGGTTATATCGTCATCAAAAAATTCATCTTCAGAAGCCACTGGAACAGAAGGTCGCGCAGGAGGTTCGGGGATTTTGATTTGCTCCGTTTGGGGAATATCAAATGATTCAATTTCATCAATTATGGTATAATCCATCTTTTCAGATTCACCCAAAAACCGTGGAAATATATAAAACATGAATGAGATTCCCAAAATTACACCAATAGTTACTTCACGTATTCTAACAGGGTAATGCTCTAATAATGGATCAACTCTAATCACTATTGAGCCTCCGTAAGCGCAGCATAACTTAATTTAAGTGCATTCGCTTTTCGTAACTGAGAATGAATATCTGTGATGAGTTTCATGGTTGCATTTTCATCTGATTTTAGGGACACCGTAATTTTGGGATCCGAAACCATTTTTTCGTACATAATCCCAGACAATGCGTTCATTGAAATAATTCGATCATTCACGGAAATAAGTCCATCTTTTGTTGCCCATATATAGGCAGTGTGGCGTTTACTTTCTAGTTTTTCAATCATTTTTGCACGAGGCATAAGAACATCTAATCCTTCAAACTCACGCATCACGGTTGTTACCATAAAAAATACAAGTAACATAAAAATGATATCAGGCATAGATGCGGTAGATACCTCTTTACTGGTATGTGTCTTTCTTTCGAGTTTCATTTAAAAACTCGGTGGATTTGCAATTGAGATTTTTTGTGCTTTTGCAGCCTTTAACTGATCCAGCACTTTAATATACACCTGGTATTTGGTTCGGGGATGAGTCTGTACTGAAAATATCACTTTACTGTTTTGGGAAATTCGTCTTTCTGCAATTCCCTTAATATCTTTTATTCGTGTCGGTTTATCATCTAAAAGGATTTTGCCAGCTTCATTAACTAAGAGATTAACAATATTTTTCTTGTTCACCTCCATCTCATTGCCCTCTGAAGGTAATACGAGGCTAATGCCTTTATCCATGGAAATGGTTGTGGTTACCAAAAAAAATACCAATAACAAGAAAGCAATATCTGCCATGGATGACGAATTAATTTCCTGTAAGTCTCTACGTTTCTTTTTAATCATTGCAGATTAATAAATATCTACTTTTTGTTGAAATGATCGGTTATGCTATTGATTACTAAAGTGGTACTTTTTTGCAAGGTAACCACCTGATTATCAATAATGTACATAACGGTATTTTGAAGTAATTGCAAAATTAATGCAACTACTAATCCAAAAGCGGTGGTAAGTAGGGCAACTGAGATACCACCTGCAACAACAGCTGGCGAAATATCATTGGCCATCTTGATGTCATTAAAGGCTTCGATCATTCCCCAAACCGTCCCCAAAAATCCAAACATTGGTGCAATGGCGATGCTTAATGAAATCCATGTCATGTTTTTCTCAAGAGAAGACATTTCAAGACCACCTGCTTGATCCAATGATTTTTCTGCTTCTGAAACACCCCTATCTGCCCGCGCTAATGCAGCTGCGCATAGATTTGCTACAGGACCTAGGTTTCCTTCACAATTATATTTTGCAGATTCAATTCCATCACTTGAAATTGTATTTGCTATTGATTCAGCAAAAGAAAGGTCGGTAGACATCCCCTTTAACAAATAATAGATTCGTTCAATCACGAAGGCTAATCCAAAAATAAACACAATTAGGATGGGCCACATGAAACCGCCACCATCTAAAAACAATTGTACCATCATTATCCCCTATTTACTTTAATTATTAAAATATTTTAAAATATAAAATATAGCTCGAAAAACGAAGCGAAATTTAATGCTTTCATCTACAGAAATTTGAATTATTTTTGACTAATCAATCTTTTGGCATCATCAAAATGGATTAATGCTTCTTGGGCAATCTCATCATTTTCTAATAATACCATATACATAAAGGATTTCCCCCAAATAGCACTTGCTATCTGTGCCTTTATTCTATTTTCTAAAGTTGCCCAATTTTCCAGGAGTTCATCTTTATCAAAATCTAATTTTTTCCTTTTTAACCACCTGAAAAATACTTTTTGTTTACTTTTACCCAAAGTAAAGTTGGATTGGAATTTATCAAAAGTTTCAAAAGTTTTTGTAACCTCAAACTTTAATTCATCGGCATAGTTAAATATTAGACGGTCTTGATGGGTAAGTAGATTTCGAGTGCTTTCAGAAATTTTTAATTTTAATTTTACATGATAATCAGGTGTAATTCCACCCCCCCCAAAAACATCACGGCCTTGCTTTGTTTTAAATATAGGGCGTTCAGCCAAGGTGGAGTCTGAGGCTTCCCGGTCTTCATCTGCAAGGTCACTATAATAATCTTCAATCCCACCGTCATATGATCGCTGAATTAATCTACCAGAGGGAGTATAATACCTTGCAATGGTAATTCGGGCTGCAGACCCATCATTTAACGGGTATTGTCGTTGCACAAGCCCTTTACCAAAACTGGTTTCACCCACAACGATACCTCGATCTAAATCTTGAAATGCACCAGAAACAATCTCACTGGCACTGGCGGACCCACGATTAATCAATACCACAATAGGGTAATCTTTATCTTTTCGGTTTGTATGTGCATAATAAACATCATTTGAATTAGGGATTCGCCCTTTTGTAAATAGAATAGTGTCGCGAGAATCAATAAACATATCCACAATTTTAATAGCCTGATCCATCATTCCACCACCATTATTGCGGAGATCTAACATAACCTGCTCCATCCCTTTCTGCTCTAAGTCATTAAGAGCATTGGAAACTTCTTCAGCAGTGGTTCGTGCGAATCTATTAATTTTAATATAACCAATTTCATCGTCTATCATGAAAGATGCCAATACGGAATGAATGGGAATTTTAGCGCGGGTTAGGGTTACATTAAAATCATCTGTACCACTTCTGCGGATAGTTACCTCGACCTGCGAACCCTTAGGTCCACGCAATTTCTCAAACACATCCTTTTGAGTAATTTTATAAGCGGACTCATCATTGATTCTTACAATCTTATCCCCAGATTGCAGGCCAGCTTCTGAAGATGGTGTTTCTGGAATTGGTGATATAACGGTGATATAGCCATCCATAATATTAAATTCAATACCAATACCCTCAAATTCAGCATCGAACTGCTCTTGAATGGACTCAAATTGCGCTTCAGTTATATAAGTAGAATGGGGATCCAGTTTATCCAATAGTCCTACGATAGCCCCATTGAGTATTTCTTCCATCTCCACATCTTCCACATAGTTTTCATTGACTAGGCGAATAATTTGCGTTAATGTTTTTAATTTTTTGAAATGATCCTTTACCCCGGAATTGAATCCGTAAACCAATACTAAGGCAGTAAAAATCAACAGTATATATTTTATTCTTTTCATCGTCCTGAAAGTTACCCCAATTTCACATTAAGTATAAACTATTGATTCAACATTGATTTGTTCCAAAATAACATAGAAATAAGTAGAAATTTTTCTTTCAATCATTTATAGTTTCATGTAGTTTACTGTCTTAACCCATGAGTGAAAAACCCCATATAAAATTTCAATTTGAGGATCGCATCTTTGTAAAAGGTGCCCGTGAACACAACCTAAGAGATATTGATGTTGAGATTCCACGCAATAAATTAGTGGTGATTACTGGGCTCTCCGGTTCGGGGAAATCCTCTTTAGCTTTCGATACCATTTATGCGGAAGGTCAACGTCGATACGTGGAGTCCCTTTCTGCATATGCACGACAATTTTTAGGCTTGATGGAAAAACCAGATGTGGACTATATTGAAGGCCTTTCTCCAGCCATTTCCATAGAACAAAAATCTACCAACCGAAACCCCCGTTCTACGGTAGGCACTATTACCGAAATCTATGATTATCTCCGATTGTTGTATGCCCGAATAGGAGAACAAGAATGTTACTCCTGTGGTGGAGAGGTACAACGTCAAACGGTTCAGCAAATTGTAGATAAAATCCTTACCTTTGAAGAAGGGGCGAAATTTCAATTGCTTGCCCCTGTTGTCCGCAGTCGGAAAGGGGAGTTTAAGGATGTATTAATCTCAATTGCCAAAGAGGGATTCGTTCGCGTACGCATTAATGGCGAGACCATGGATATTTCCGATAAAATCAAATTAAAAAAGACCAAAAAACATAACATTGAAGTCTTAGTGGATCGCTTGGTGGCCAAAGAATCTATAAAAGAGCGTCTTACGGGATCAGTAGAACTGGCGTTGAAAGTAGGGAATGGCCTTATCATTGTGGATGAAATCGGCAAAGGAGAGCACTTATTCAGTGAGCATTTCTCCTGCCCAAAATGTGAAATTTCTTTTGAAGAATTGCAACCTCGTGGATTCTCCTTCAATTCACCCTTTGGGGCATGCAAAACCTGTGATGGTTTAGGTACCCATATGTCCATTGATGAGGATTTGGTGGTTCCAGACACAAAACTGAGTTTGATTCATGGATGTATAAAACCAATCGGCGAACAACCTCGAGGGAGTTGGTATGGGGCTATTTTAAAAAGTTTATCCAAACATTATGAGTTCAATTTTACCACTCCTTGGAAAAAGCTGGGCCCAGAAATTCAGAAAATATTATTATATGGCACCAAACCAGGTGAAAAATTTACGATGGAATATGTGTCCGAAACATTTACAGGTACGTCAAACCGTGTTTTTGAAGGGGTAATCCCCAACCTCCAACGGAGATATACACAGACCAAATCAGGACAAATGCGTGAATGGATAGAAAAATTTATGACTATTCAGGACTGCCGTGACTGTAAGGGTGCCCGATTAAAAAAATCAAGTTTGGCGGTATTTATTGGGGGTAAAAATATTGTAGAAATAACCAATGAAACGGTGGGCAATCTGCATATATTTTTTAATGAATTAGAATTAAAACCACGGCAAACTGAAATATCTTCACAAATTAACAAAGAGATTCTTTCCCGATTGGGATTTTTGGTGAATGTGGGATTAGACTATCTCACCTTAAGCCGATCAGCAGGTACACTTTCTGGTGGAGAGGCCCAACGCATTCGATTGGCCACTCAGATTGGGTCTCAATTAGTGGGGGTATTGTATATTTTAGATGAACCCTCAATTGGTTTACATCAACGGGACAATAACCGCCTCATTTCAACCCTCCAACATTTACGAGATTTGGGGAATACAGTCATAGTGGTAGAGCATGATGAATCCACCATGGAAGCAGCGGACTGGATCTTAGACATGGGTCCTAAAGCGGGAGTCCATGGTGGTGAAGTGATTGCTAAAGGAACATTCGCACAAATTTCTCAGAATACCGCATCAATTACGGGGCAATATCTGAGTGGTAAAAAATCCATAAGCTATAGTCCCACCAGACGTGCAGGGTCAGGTAAATCATTAAAGTTGTTTGGTGCTTGCGGTAATAATCTGAAAAAAATTAATCTCTCTCTCCCCCTTGGAAAGTTTATATGTGTGACGGGTGTATCTGGGTCCGGAAAATCTACTCTCATCAATCAAACCTTATACCCAATATTATCTCGTGAGTATCATTCAAGTATGAAAAAGGCATTGCCCTATGAAAAGACAGATGGCCTCCTATATTTGGATAAAGTAATTGACATAAACCAATCCCCTATTGGTCGAACTCCACGTTCAAATCCAGCCACATACACGGGGCTATTTACCCACATACGAGATTTATTCAGTCAATTGCCTGAAGCAAAAATAAGGGGCTATAAACCGGGGCGTTTTTCATTTAATGTGAAAGGCGGTCGTTGCGAAGTATGTCAAGGTGTTGGGCTCATTAAGATTGAAATGCACTTTTTAGCAGATATGTATGTTCAATGTGAAGATTGTAAAGGACAGCGCTATAATCGAGAAACATTAGAGATTACCTATCGAGGTAAGAATGTATATGATATACTGAATATGACCATTGAAGAAGCATTAAAATTCTTTGAACACCATAAAAGGATACATCGAAAACTCATTACTTTGCATCATGTGGGACTAGGATATATCCACTTGGGGCAACAGGCTACCACCTTATCTGGTGGTGAATCTCAACGGGTTAAGCTAGCATCAGAATTATCGCGTTTGGGTACGGGTCGCACTCTGTATTTGTTAGATGAACCCACCACGGGCCTTCATTTTGAGGATGTGAAAATGTTATTAGATGTGCTTCAGGGTTTGGTGGACAAGGGCAATACCGTAGTGGTGATTGAGCACAATTTAGATGTGATTAAATCATCAGATTGGATTATTGATTTGGGCCCAGAAGGCGGTGAAGGCGGTGGACTCATTATTGCAGAGGGGACTCCTGAAGAAGTGGCAAAAGTAAAGAATTCATTCACTGGCCAATTTTTGAAAGAAATTCTGTAGTTGTTAGTAAAAGATTCCTTAACTCCACGTACCACCTGAGTCGTTTAGGAGAAAGGGCTCCAAAGTATCTCAGATTCTGAGACTTCATAATTCAACACGATCTATTCAATATTCGTTATTCATTCACTTTATTCAGTATGAGAAAATCATGAAGACCCATGACTTTGTTTAATTCCATTCTTAAGAAAAGACATTACAAAGTAAACGGGGCGTGTCTCTCAGACTAAGCCCAACACTGTGGTTCGACGGGCTCACCATGCCCTTTTTTGTTTAAAGGCTTAACTTCTAACAATCTAATCTCTACGCGTCTAACCACTATTCCCCTTTCAACCAATCAACAATTCAACCACTAAACGAATTAACTAATTCCCAATCCAAGTATCACCATAAATTATACAATGGTTCAATTCTCATATTTAGATACCACTATTGGTAAACTCACACTCTATGCGGTAGAAGATGGAGTGGTGTATATATCATTGCCCAAGAGTGAACCAACGGTGGCAACCGATTGGTGTGAGAAAGTTTTGGGTGAATCTGAGTTTATTAAATCTGATACATGGTTGGTGCATGCCAAGTCAGAATTGAATGAATACTTTGCGGGGAAACGTCAATCGTTTAGTTGTTACCATTTATTGTTTACCTCTCCATTTAGAAAAAAGTCATTAGAAGCGGTGCTTAAAATTTCCTATGGCGAAAAGCAGTCCTATGCGCAAATTGCCAAAACCGCAGGGAATGCCCGTGCGGTTCGAGCGGCCGGTTCTGCCAATGCTACCAATCCGTTACCATTATTGATTCCCTGCCATCGGGTAATCTCCAGTGATGGTTCATTGGGTGGTTATGGTGGTGGTTTAGCAATGAAACAATGGTTATTAAATCATGAGCAAAACCATCAAACCACATAATTAGGCTTCTCTCTTTTGTGAAAAAAGTTGTAGTTTTCTCTCAATAAAAATCCAATATTAATAAATATATACATAAAGGATAGAACAATGGCAGGATATGTTCTCCGACTTATACCATTCATATTAATCAGCATTAGTTTTCTCACGGCTGACCCCTTCAAACCCTTAGATACGGATTTTCTGAACGCGAAAACGCCCAAGAAAAAAGTTGAGAAACCTGCAGAAAAAAATGGAAAAAAGGATAAAGATAAGAAGAAAACCTTCGATGTAATTATTAAGGATTATGAAAAGATTGAGGGTCTGTTTACCTTCTATTGGAGTAAAGAAAAAAACAAAGTATTTCTCGCCATTTTGCCTGAGCAGTTTGATAAAATATATTTAGCTGGTCTTACCCGCCAATCGGGAGATGGCTATCGATATGATGGCGCCAATATGATGGGGGAATATCCATTCTTCTTTAAACGAGTAGGTGAGAAAGTTCAACTGGTTAAAGAGAATGTAAAGTTTAGAGCTGACAAAAATTCTCCATCCGCTAGGGCATTAGATAATTTGATGTCAAATTCCATTTTGGCGTCCAGTAAAATTGAGGGTGCACCCAATGAAAAAACAGGAGCTGTGTTGGTGGTAGCAGAGAACTTATTTTTGCGGGATTTTGCGGGTACGGGAAGCTCAAAACACTCCAAATTTAAATTAGATAAATCTAATTCATATTATGAGAGTATTCAGTCATTTCCACATAATACAGAAATTGGTGTGGCATTACATTTTACAGCCAGTAGTCCAAAATATACATTTACCCTACCCGATTCAAAATCGGCGATCCATCGATATCATATGAGTTGGTCAGAAATTCCTGATTCAGATTATAGCCCTCGCCTAGCGGATGATCGTGTGGGGCATTTTTTGACCATGCATCAAGACTACACCAATATTTATCAAGAGTCGCCTTATGTACGATATGTGAATCGGTGGGATTTAGAAAAATCGGACCCTACTGCAGCATTATCAACCCCCAAACAACCCATTGTATATTGGTTAGAGAATACAATTCCAGATGAGTTTAGAGCTCCCATTCGAGAAGGTGTTTTGGCATGGAATCAGGCCTATGAGGCAATCGGTTTTAAGGATGCAGTGGTGGTGAAACAAATGCCAGACAATGCCACATGGGATCCGGCAGATGTGCGATATTCAACCATCAGATGGATGATTCAACCAGGGTCTGCCTATGCAGTGGGGCCATCACGGGCAAATCCATACACAGGCGAGTTGTATGATGCAGATATTCGATTGAGTGCAGACTTCTTTAGATTCTATTTTAATGAATTTTATGAATTCGTTCAACCCATTGTGGGGCAAACCTTTCAGGCTGCAATGGATGCAGAAGAAGATTATGACCATCATGAAAATGGTGAATGTAACTACACCCAACACCTATCACAGAACATTGCATTCTCATGGAATAGTCTTTTTGCCAAAGAAGAAGTTTCTGATGATGATAAAAAATTAACTATGGAACGCTTTGTGCATGATGGGATAGTTGATTTAGTGCTTCATGAAGTGGGACACACATTGGGCCTTCGTCATAATTTTAAAGCCAGTTCAATTTATACGGTAGAACAATTAAGCGATCCCTCATTCACAAAAGTTCATGGCGTAACCGGTTCGGTGATGGACTATAATGCATCCAGTTTACTGGATGGTGGATATACATTTTTCCAAACCCATCCTGGACCCTATGATTATTGGGCCATTGAATATGCATATGCCGAATTACCATTTCGCTCAAAGCTAACAGAGGCTGAATTTTTAGAAAATATTGCCCTCAAATCTACGGACCCCTATTTAGCATATGGCACGGATGAAGATACTTTTGGTTCATCCACTCGAAGTATTGATCCCTACACCAGTTCACGTGATTTGAGCTCAGACCCCATTGAGTATTACACAAAACAGTTGGGTTTAGTCCAAAGGTTTTGGGATGACATATTAAATAAATTTGAGAAAGAAGGAGAACGATACCCGAGAATCAGAAATATTTTCAAGCAGGGTTTATGGGAATATTATGGTGCCACTCGAAATGTGTCAAAATTCATTGGGGGCATTCAGCATAGTCGTCATCATGTTGGTGAAATGGAAAGAAATCCATTTGTGGTAATCCCAGCTGATGATCAACGTCGTGCACTTCAATTTTTAGATGAACAGATTATGGGAGCGGATGTATTTAGTTTTGATTCTGATTTATTAAATAAATTGGCACCGGAAAGGTTAGGCGACTTCCGAGGTTCTATTTGGGATATGAAGAGGCTTGACTTTCCCATCCATAATTATATTAAAAGTATCCAGCGTTTGGCAATATATCGAATTTATCACTCCAATATTATCAATCGTGTACAGGACAATGAACTTCGATTTGGACGGGGTGAAGATGTATTTACTTTAGAAGAATTGTTTACCCGATCATCAGAAATGGTATGGCGTGAGTTATATGAGGGTGGGGATGTAAATAGTTTCCGCCGAAATCTTCAGACGGAGCATATAAAGGTACTTACTGCCATAATGAAAAATGAGTCAGGGAAATTTCCAAATGATGCAATTGCTTTGGCACGGAAGGATATGAACATCCTACATACAAAAATGAAGAAGGCATTAGGTGATGATAAGGTAGATAAATATACCCATGCGCATTATCAAGATAATGCCAGTAGAATTCAATCTGTATATAAAGCACACACCATTTTAAATTAAAGGAAGATATAATTTTAACGACAACCCCTCAGTTACAGGGAAAAGTGATTAAAGAATACATAGGTATTGTTACGGGTGAAGCCATATTAGGTGCAAATATTTTTAAAGATTTATTTGCTATGTTTCGAGATATTGTGGGTGGTCGTTCAGCGGCCTATGAAAAAGAATTAGCCAATGGCAGACAGATTGCACTTAAAGAATTAGAAGAAAATGCAATAAAAATGGGCGCTAATTCTGTAGTGAGTATCGATTTAGACTATGAAACGATTGGCTCAAAAGGGAGTATGTTAATGGTTTCGGTGAGTGGTACTGCTGTAGTTATTTAATTAAGCGATTATCCCTTCTGAATTAAATTTTATATTCTAAATAGGGTTCAACAATTTGCATCGCCGATTCCAAGTTTCCTTTTTCAATCCAATGAATATTAACACCCCGCTTTTCCATTCGTCTAAACCAAGAGCGTTGTCTTTTGGCAAATTGATGGATTGCAATATTCAGTAATTCAAACAGTTCATCTTTGGATAATTTCCCATCTAAATACTGTCCAATAAATTTATACTCTAGTCCAAAATAATTGAGACGTTCTTTTTGGAGTCCATTTTTCAATAGCATTTCAACTTCTTCTATCATTCCATTATCTAGGCGAAATTTTAATCGAGCGGTAATACGCTCCCGAATAATTTCACGAGGATATTGAACACCCAATACACATGTATTTGAAAGGTTTTTGTTCGCAGAGTTTATTTCTGGGATTCCATTCTCCAGGGCCAATTCAATACCACGAATAATTCTTCGTTTAGTATCAATATTCCATTTTTCATAAAGATCCGAATCCAATTCCTCTAATTGAATCTCCAATTCATCTTTTGAATTAGCTTCTAAATTGTTCCTTAATTCTGAATTTGCCTTAACGTGTACAAAATTATAATTTAATAACACCGAATCCAAATAGAGCCCCGTACCACCGCATAGAATGGGAAGTTTTCCATTATTATGAATATCATGGTATGCCACCTTAAATTCGTCCTGAAAGCGGTAGACATTGTAATCTTCTCGGGGGTCAAGTATATCAATGAGATGGTAGTGAATTTTTTTACCAACAATATTATAATCTTCTAAATCCTTACCCGTACCAATATCCATTCCCCTATAAATTTGACGGGAATCGGCTGAAATTATTTCACCATTTAGCAAATTGGCTAGCTTTACTGCTAACCCAGTTTTACCGGTAGCGGTAGGACCAAGCACAGTAATTAGTTCAAGTGATTGTTTTTTGTTGGATGCCATCGCTATAATTTGCAAAATATGTAGTTCATATCGTTCCATATTTAATATTTATAAATGGAGTTTTTATGCTAGAAGCCATTATTGCCGTAATTAGTCTCATTTTTGGCATGGGAATTGGGTGGATAATCCGATCAAAATCAGTTTTTGAAAGCAATCCTGAAAAATTTTCAATTTTGGAGGCAGAGTTACGGGCTACACGAGAGGCGGAGATTGTGTCTCGAACAAATCTTGAAAATATTCAACAAAAGTTTGATGAGGAGAAAAAGCGTTTAGAAGAAATTCGTAAAGAAATGGAGAATTCTTTTAAAGCCATGGCAGCAGATATTACCAATAATAATTCAGAGACTTTTTTAAAACAGGCCAATGAACAATTCAAATCGTTGAAAGAGAGTTCAGAAAAAGATTTAGAAGAGAAGAAAAAACTTATTGATAAAAGTTTGACGGGAATGAATGAAAAATTGGAGACCCTCCATAAACAATCTACTGAATTGAAAACAAGTATTGATACGAGTCAAAAAACCACAGAAGTTCTCAGTGAAAATACGGCACGCTTACGGGAGATTCTATCATCATCCCAAAAAAGAGGACAATGGGGTGAGCGAATGGTGGAGGATATTCTTCAATTTGTTGGTCTCATGGAAAATATAAATTATACTAAACAGAGCCAAGTGGAGTCTGGGCAACGTCCTGATTTTACATTTATTCTTCCTCAAAAAAAACGATTGAATATGGATGTGAAATTCCCATTGGCGCATTATGAGAATTATTTAGTGGCCGAGAGTGAGGAGGCACAATCTCAAGAAAAATCTGCATTTTTGAAAGATGTGAAAAACCATATAAAATCAGTATCTGGTCGAGAGTATATAAATCCTGCTGAAGGTACACTCGATTATGTATTGCTATTTATTCCCAATGAATCTATATATGGATTTATCAATCGTGAAGACACTGAGTTGGTGGACTATGCATTGAAGAATCATGTATTACTGTGTTCACCATTAACCCTCTATGCAGTATTATCATTGATTCATCAAGCCGCACGTAATTTCACCATGAATGAGCGAGCCTCAGAAGTGATGGGTTTAGTTGACCAATTTCGTATTCAATGGAAGAAGTATGTAGATCAAATGGATAAATTAGGTAATAGGATTGAGGGATTATCGAAAGATTTTAATGCGTTGGTAATGACTCGGACAAAAGCATTAGAGCGCCCCCTTGATAAGATTGAAAATATTTCACTGTCAACTTCTGATGAAGTACCCGAGTTGCTAGAATAAAATTTGCTGACACCCATAAATAGTTACCTGCGGAAGCGTGGAATAAAAGGACCATGGAAACTTTCACCCACCCCTAATCATAATTTTCTAAATATAGTTATTATTCCTGCCTATGCTGAGCTAGAAAATATTGGTCAAACATTGGAGAGCCTCTCCCGGTGTGAAGTGAATTCATTTAATGATATTTTAGTTGTGATTGTAGTAAATAATGAGGTGGATGCATCCACCAATATTATAGATAATAACAAGCAAACATTATCAACTCTCAAAAAACGGAATGACCCATTTTATTTAGCATTAATTGATGCTTCATCAGATGGGATGAGTATCCCGAAAAAACATGCAGGGGTGGGTATGGCGAGAAAAATAGGTATGGATATCGCGTTGGAATTTGCCTTTCCCGAATCGTTGATGTTTTGTTTGGATGCAGATTCATTAGTGTCGTCCGCATACTTTAGGGACGTTCAGTCACATTTTAAATTGAATGATTCAGTGGCAGCAGTGGTGGGTTTTTCACACATCAAAAATGAAAATATAGATTTAGAAATAGCCATTCGTCAATATGAAATATTTTTGAGAAATACAGCGATGAAGTTGAAGGATGCGGGTTCACCTTTCGGATACGTAGCTATGGGTTCTGCTATTATTTGCCGTGTAGATGCCTATGCGTCAATTGGGGGCATGCCGAGACGAAAAGCAACTGAAGATTTCTATTTTTTGCAGGAGTTTGCAAAATTTAGAAGTGTAAGTGAAATAAAAACCACTTTGGTTTTTCCATCATCCCGTGAATCAGAACGGGTATATTTGGGGACTGGTTTTAGAATGACTCAAGCTACAAAAGGTGAAGGTTTAGATGACTTGGCCTATCCTGTTGAGGCATTTGAAATATTGAAAAAATGGTTAACAGTTGCTGGGAAGGGTTATAGAAAAGACATAAATAAAATCATGACGACAGTTCAAAAATTAAGTCCACATCTTCATGATTATTTGATGGAAGAAAACATTGAAGCTGTTTGGGACCCATTACGAAAATCATCCCCCACAGAAGCTCACTTCCAAAAACAATTTCATCGTTGGTTTGATGCACTCAAAACACATCGTTTATTAAATCGATTTTTACCATAAGTTCTATGCTTTGAAATAGGGATAAAGTCTCTGTAACCTTATATCCTGTTCAATCACATCAATACTATGAGAAAAAATACGACAAAAATTAACTACCTTAACGGAATACGATTACATCGCGCTATGGTTGCTGGTATTCGAAAAGTAGTATCACATCAAGATTATCTTAATAAAATTAATGTTTTTCCGGTGCCCGATGGAGATACGGGCACCAATATGGCATTTACGTTGACAGCAATTCTAGATGCATCTTTTAATAGGGTCAATTCTAGAGTTGATGATATGTTAGCCATGGTTGCAGATGCTGCATTAGACGGAGCCCGTGGTAATTCAGGTGCCATTTTAGCTCAGTTTTTTCAAGGGGTCAGCGATGGTGCGGTTGGCGTATCACAATTTGACCCCCAATCCTTTTCAAATGCAATTCAAAGAGGGTCTGAATATGCAAGAGAAGCATTATCAGAACCTGTAGAAGGTACAATCCTCACGGTTATTGCCGATTTTTCCAATAAATTAAAAGATTTAATTGAAGCTGGAGTTGATGACTTTGAACAGATATTAGCAAAAGGTTTAGAGGAGGCTGAACGGTCACTGAAAAATACACCCAATTTGATGGCTGTATTAAAAAAAGCGGGCGTGGTTGACGCAGGCGCACAAGGTTTTGTCGATTTTTTAGAGGGGATTCATGAATTTATTCGAAACGGTTCACTTCGTGAATTCAAAAGTGATATACTTAAATTAGAAGTAATTGAGTCTGAATATATTAGCCACGATTTAAAAGATAGAACATGGCAATTTTGTACAGAGTGTTTGATAAAAGGTGAAGCCATTAATCATAAGGCTTTACGTAAATCATTGATGGATGATGGTGGAAGTATGGTCCTTGCCGGTTCAAAAGTAAAAGCAAAGGTGCATATACATACTAATAATCCTGCAAAAATATTTTCAATTTGTGAGGAATATGGATTAGTAACAGGTCAAAAAGCAGACGATATGTTTCAACAACAAGAATCAACACAAAATGAAAATATGGGTGAAATTGCAATAGTTACTGATTCTGGTGCCGATTTTAATACTAATGAATTTAATGTTCATGTGGTACCTGTAAGATATAGTTTCGGAGAGAAAGGCTATATTGATAAAGTGTCTCAAACCATACCTGAGTTTTATGAAGAATTGGCAACGAATCCAATACACCCCCAAACATCTCAACCAGTTCCTGGTGATTTTAGACGACAATATCAATTTTTGAATACACATTATAAATCAATTATTTCAATTCATATCCCCAATACGGTAAGTGGAACGATACAATCGGCACAGACTGCGGTTAAACGGCTTCCAGAGTCTAGTATAACGGTAATGGATTCATTGAATATTTCGGTGGGCCAAGGTCTGATTGTAGCCCATGCGGCTCGTATGGTAAAAGAAGGTAAGACCCATGATGAAATTGTTGAAGGTGTTAATCATGCACGAGATTTTACCAAAGTATATTGTTGCATTAAGGACCTCTCATATGGTGTAAGAGGGGGTCGTGTCCCCAGTTCAGTAAAAGTCCTTGCAGATATATTGCATATTCGTCCCATTCTAACCACATCATCAAACGGAAAGTTAGAAAAAGCGGGAGCTGTATTGGGTAAAAATAATTTAGGTAAAAAAATGGTGAAGTATATGAACAAGAACCATGATATTTCTAAGCCATATCGTATTTCAGTGGGGCATTGCAATTGCCCAAAAGAAGGGCAGATCCTCATAGATGGGCTGAAAAAAACATTTAGTAATTTAGTTTCCATTGAGCTGTTGGAAGTGGGTGGGGCCCTCGGCGTGCACACTGGTCCTGGCTCCTTAGTTGTTGGCATCCAAGAGGAGATTCAAATAACATAATGGGTTTAGAACAAATTGTAAGAATTGTCATTAGCTATCTTATGGGTTCCATCTCAGGCAGTATGTTGATGGGAAAAATACGAGGTGTTGACATCCGTACTTTGGGAAGTGGAAATGCGGGAGGCACCAATGCATTCAGAACTCAGGGTGCATTCTTCGCATTGACTGTAATTCTAATTGACATTGCAAAGGGCTATGTGGCAACTTTTTATATTAGTGGTGATTATGGCCAAGGGAGTCTTTTGGGAATTCTCTGTGGAATTGCTGCCGTTTTGGGACATGTATATCCAGTATATTATAATTTTAAAGGTGGAAAAGGTGCTGGTACTTTAGTAGGTATTCTTATTGGATTATATCCATTTGGGTTATTAATTGCATTTTCAGTGTGGTTAATAATTCTGGTATTAACAGGTTATGTAGGATTAAGCACCATGATAGCCGGAATTAGCTTTCCCATGGTTATTTACATTGAAAATTATCCAGATGGACTGAACTCTAATTTAGGTTTTTTTGGAATGCTCATGGCCATCTTCCTAGTATTTACCCATCGAAGTAACATTGGTAGAATGCTACAAGGGAACGAAAATAGATTTGAAAAGGCAATGATTTTTCGAAAGAAGTCTTAATTCGAGTCACTCAGGTGAACGTGTGAGGCACCAGGTGGATTAAATCCAAAATCTATACCGATAAATCCAAAACCTGACATAAATAATCGTAATCCAAAGCCATATCCATAGATACTATTTCCCCATTTAAACGGATGTCCAAATATAGTACCAACGCCATGATCTACAAATAATACACCATCAAGCCCCATCTCCATGCCACCCTTGTCAGTCCGTGGAAAAATTGTAAATTGAGCCTGAAGGGATTGATATATTAATTGATCCACCTCTATATAGTTTTCATACGCTACGCCATTTTCATGTGGTGTAGGGGAATATCCTCGAACATAGTCTTCACCACCCAAATATTTTTTGTGATAGTAAGGTATTTCATTACCTGTAAATTGGAATAGTGACTTAAATGTATATGAAAAAGCAGGTTCAAGTTTCGATTTTGTAAGAGAAAAATAGAATTGGGAAAAGAGTTCAATTGAATGAATTGTCGGTGAAGTATTTAATCCCCAATTAGAGGATACATCTATTCCAGAGAATACTCCAATTGTAGGGTCAATTTTAACATCCCGAGAATCATATAAATAACTTATTTGTGAAGCAATATGACGGTACTGGTTGGGGGGGATACTCTCATCAGCTGTAGATTCAACGATTCGTTGGATATGTCCTATACCTCCCGATATATTATGGTATTTATCCCATTGAAATCCTGAACCAAGATAAATAGCTTTTTCATATTTCAATGAGTCATACACATGATGTTCAGAATAAATATTTAGGAGATCAATATCGAGGCCAATATGGTCACCCCATATCCATGGATTGCTATACCGGAGGAAGTAAACGGGATCCTCACCGAACATTGCACCTCCAATCACGGACTCATTTTTGCCTCTAAAATTATCAGTTTTAATGCCCAGACCATATGACCACCCCTTAGCCTCATTATAATCCATTAGTGGGATTGGATAGTAACGTGGTGTTTCATTTACATATATCACATAGGTAGAATCTTGAGAATAAATTTCTACCGTCGAAAAAATATTTAAATTATAGATTCGATTACGATCTTGTTGTGATGTTAGGGTGTCAAAGTTTCCAGGAATGGGATGAAAAACTTCCCGTAGTATTATGTCAGATTTTGTATGTTTATTTCCAATTATTTGTAAATCATTGACAGATTGTGCAGAAGAAATTAAGGTAGAACATAAAAAAGTAGATATAAAAAAAGAACCCTGCCGAAGCAGGGTTCTCAAATTCGGATTTAAATTGAATTTATTTACGGCCACGCGCCATTTTAGCACGAGATACATCACCGTCCTTGTCGATGAAATACAACCAACCAGATTCGCGAGATACACCAGCATTTGCAACTACTTCTGCACTGCCACCTTTACTTGCACCACGCGCCATTTTTGAACGTGAAACATTTCCGTTTTTGTCCAAGTAGTACAAAAATCCACTTTCTTTTTTTACGCCAGTTGTTTTTACTTTTTCAGCCATTGTTCTTCTCCTTGTTGTTTTATCATAATGTTTGTTATTCAATTAACAACTAATTCTATGGATTTCTCCTCTATTAAGTCAAGTAAAATTCTCATTTTTCTCGTTTTTATACCAATTTCAGTTGATTTTCACTAACAATATTGCCCCCGATTTATAATTTTAGATGAGAAATAGCATTTTTATAGTGAGATAAATTACAATTTTTATGTTTTCACATCAAATGAGCGTTGGATTCTATGTCCAGTTTAAGAATTGGAATGGGGAGGCATTAGTATATATGACCACTGAATTTTATCAATCCCTGTAGTTTTTAAAAATATTTGGGATTCATTATTTAGATTCAATTCGTCAATAGTGTTTGTCGAAAAAAAATCAATAACTAAAGGTGTGGGAATTTGAGGAAAGAGTTCTTTTGATTCTAAATTATTCCCATTTTCATCTTTTTCAAATTGATGGATTGCCCAAGATTTTTCTTGGTGTAGAATTTTGTCTAATCTTTTTTGATTATCCACGTCGACTTTTTTCAAATGAAGACATTACATCCCTAAATTCATCAAGGCTATTACATTGAAAGAAGTTAGATAAATTTTTATTTTCTTTTAGGGTAATCGATTTTACATGACCATAATGATGTCCAGGATAGATTACCGTATCTTCAGGGAGGGTAAGTATTCGAGAATACACACTATTATATAAATGCTTAACATTACTATTTGCAGAAATAGTGCGGCCCGTTCTACCCACAAACATAGTGTCGCCCGTAAAAAGGCATTTAGATTTCATATTCCAAATACAAATACTGTCTGAGTAATGTCCAGGGGCGTGAATGGTAGTAAGCATGGTTTTCCCTAATGAAATATTTTCATGATGATCCACACCTTGATACACATCGCCCAATTTTTTCAGGGGCTGGGGATGTCCTATTATTTTTATGAGTGGATAATAATATTTGAAATCATCGAGATATTGAATATGGTCATGATGGGTATGGGTAATTATAATTTTTCGAAGTTTTAGAGAATTTGATTCAATAACCTCAAGAATAGGTGTAATATTCACAGCAGGGTCAACAATAGCTGCCTCCTTAGTCTCATTACACCAAATGAGATAGCTGAGATTTTTATCAAATCCACCGAGAAAGGATTTAAGTTGCATTATACCTGAAATAGGATGCGAAAAATTGTTCTAATTTAATTAATTCTTTAAGTTGAGTAAGCAATCCACCATTGGTTGAAATTTCCTTATGTTCATAAATATATGAAATGAGCAGTTTATTATTGGGAAGCTTTTCCCCCAATTTTACGGATTCGGTATAGGGTACCATAGAATCGTTGGCGCCATGCATAATAAAAATTTTCATTGATATTTTTTCACAGAAGGAGCTGGGTGAAACCTCCTTTAAGGAATCCTTTTGAGATTCAATAATTTGATGCGCAATTTTTTCAACTTGAGGTGTACAATTTGCCATTAAAACAGAATTAATTAATTGTAAATCATGTTCATTGAGTTCTGCTTTAAGTCTTTCCACTTCATCGAGCCTATCAGTAACACGTGCTTCAAGAACCCTCTGAATGGCGGTGGTATCAAATCCCGCGTCCACCTCATTAATAAAATTATGAAAGAGAACCGTCAGTCCCCAGTTGTTAGGGGGAATGTGTGCAATTTTCCCGTTATGTTTAATTTCACCAGACAGTAAAAAATTAAGTCCTGATTCTAAATCAAAACATGAACCATACATGAGCATTGACCGTGGTGGATTTGATTTAATTCTTTCATCTAAGGTTGCTTTTAATAAAAGTGAACCGCCAAAGCTGATTCCAATAATAGCTACATTGGCTTGGTCTACATCATCCCTAGCGACTATTTGTTCATACGCTCGAGCAAACCATTCTACATTTTCAAATTTTATGTTTAGGGCTTTTAGTGGTGGAATACGAGGGATGAAAACAGTGTATCCCAAGCTCATTATGGTAGTAGCAAGACCAATCATTCCAGGATGTTTTTCTGCAAAAGGAGATGCCCCGGGAAAGAGGATGAATGTTGTATGTTGTGCTTTTTTGGGTTTAAAAATCCTGAGACGTGTGGGTTCACTATTTATTCCGGAATACGACTCATCTACGAATTGACCCGCTGCAGCACCGTCCTTATTTTTGATAAGCCCTAAAATATATTTTAGAGATTGCTTGTGGCTATGTGCCCAGTTTAGCATATTAGTCCATTTTTTTGGCGACGAGTAAGTATAATATTGATCCAGTTATCACGGCCACCATTCCTTTCGTTGGGCCTGGTTCTGGAAAAAGTACACCTGAATCTTGTAGCCATGATAGGATGGCAAACATGATGCCAAATCCAGATAGTAATAACCAGAGTTCTTTATGAAAATTCATTTTGTTCCTTCAATTATAATGTGGTTGAGAGCAGGATAGTAAATTTACAATTTAACGAAGGAATTAACGGCGGATTGATTCCCTGCAACAAGCCCGGGGGTGATTAAAGTATTTGGATTATTATAGGTAATTTCTTTCCCTTCGATGGTAAGGAGCCTTCCTCCCGCTTCGTTGATGAGGCAATGTCCGGCACAAATGTCCCATTCATTTTTGGGTTTGAGAGATGCTACCATATCCGTTTGATTTGCTGCAACCATCGCAAGTTTGAGGGCAATACTGCCAATGGGAATGAGTTCTTTAAAATAGGGAGTATATGATTTCCATAAGCCTTGGTGAGTTTCTGAGCGACTATTCAGCATGGACATTTTGGAGAATTCAGTTTTAGAACTAATAGTAGATGGATTTCCATTGAATAAAATGCCTCCATCTAAAGTAGCGGTATAAGTATCCTTATTTATGGGATTATGAATGACACCAAGTATGGGGATGCCGTTTTCAACCAGTCCAATACTCACGACAAAATTAGGAATCCCCTCTACAAATTCTTTGGTACCATCAATAGGATCTACAATCCACACTCTTTTTTTAGTTAATCGTTGGGGAGTATCTCGCGTTTCTTCAGAGAGCCACCCATAATCGGGAAATTCAGAGGTTAATATTTTTTTGAGCATGTCATCAGCAGCAATATCAGCTTCTGTTACAGGGTTACCCCTTCCCTTCATTTTCAATTCATATTCGCTATGATAGAAAGAATAGATAATAGTTCCCGCTTCGTGGGCAGCAGTGGTTGCAGCAAGTAAGATTTGATTCATATAGTAGATATTTTTCTAATAGTTGACTTAGTTTCTATAAATAATACTGTCTAAATTTATTATGTTTACAATAAAAAAAATATGCAATTCAAAATAATAATATTAATGATAATTTCGGTAAGCACTTTTAGTAATTGTTCTTCTGAATTAAAACACTATCAAGGTTTTATCAATATGAGAAATTGTTTTTACCCAAGAGATAGTCCACAGAATTTTTCTGACCCAGCTCAGAATATTTTCACTGATCATGGAGCCTGGTTCGGATTTGATCCACCTGATACGAATTATCAAAATTTAGGATTTTCGAGACCCTATTTAATGCAGTATAAATATGGGATAAGGTTAAGCAAATCTCTCGTCAATATTTAACCCGTAATAAAATCTTGAAAATCAAATATTGACAAAATCATCAAAACTTTTTTTGATGCAGGTAAACTTCATTTAAATATGAAATATAAAAAGGGAATTAATAATGAATAAAAAAGGAACCCACTCTTATGTAGAAAACCCTCGAAATGAATCTATCTTAATATATGTGGATGGGCAAATAGTACCTCGACAAGAAGCTAAGGTTTCCGTTTTTGACAGTGGTTTTCTTTTGGGTGATGGTGTATGGGAGGGCATACGACTACATAAAGGCAGTCTCTGTTTTCAAGAAGAGCATATGAACCGACTTTTCCGTGGCGCAAAACAATTAAAAATAGATATTGGAAAATCCAAAGATGATATGGTTTCACTTGTTCATGAAACATTATCGGCCAATAGCATGAATTCAGATGTACATATTAGACTCATTGTTTCTCGCGGATTGAAACGAACGCCCTACCAGCATCCCAATGCCAATATAGGTGGGCCCACCATTGTGATAATCCCTGAATACAAAAGGGCAGATTTGGCAATGATTGAAAATGGCATCCGATTGTGCATAGTTGATACTATTCGGGGCCCTCGAAATGTTCAGGATCCACGCTTAAATACGTTAAGTAAACTCAATTGTATTGCGGCCTGTTTAGAGGCGGACGCAAAAGGATATGATGAGGGCCTTATGCTGGATCTAAATGGGCATGTATCTACTTGTAATTCTACCAACTTCTTCATTGTGAGAAATGGTGAGGTTTGGACATCCACGGGAGAATTTTGCCTTCCTGGCGTGACAAGGGGGAATATCATAGAATTGTGTAGAGAAAACCGCATCCCTGTCTTTGAAAAGAATTTCAAAATTGAAGATGTCTATACTTCAGATGAGATATTTGTTACGGGAACTTTTGCAGGTGTAATTCCAGGAGTTGAGATAGATAATCAGATTATAAATAATAGTGAACGCGGTGAATTGACCACTCAATTATACAATCTCTATAAACAAAAAATTGAAGAATTATATGGGTAATCCAATTCGAGTTGCCATGTGGTCGGGTCCTCGAAATATTTCTACTGCCATGATGCGGTCTTTTGAGAATCGCCCAGATACAGTAGTGGAAGATGAACCATTTTATGCCCATTTTTTAGTGAAAACGGGCGTTGAGCATCCATGTAGAATTGAGATAATTGAATCACAGGAAAATGATTGGGGAAAAGTTTCACAACATTTGGTGGGTGAAATTCCAAAGGGAAGAGATATTTGGTATCAAAAGCATATGGCCCACCATAATCTTCCAGGATGTGATTTGGGGTGGACAAAAAAGTTGGTTAACTGCTTCCTCATTCGAAATCCACAGGAAGTTATCATTTCGTTCAGTAAAAAATTTAAGATAAAATCTTCCCTCCAATTGGGAATTATTCAACAATTGGAATTATTTGAAAAATTGAAAAGCGAAACGGGTGAAATCCCCGCAGTGGTTGATGCAAAGGATATCCTATTAAATCCCCGTGAATCATTGACGGCATTGTGTAAAAAAATTGGCATCCCCTTTATGGAGGAGATGTTGCATTGGCCTTCGGGGCCTCGAGAGAGTGATGGAGTGTGGGCAAAGCACTGGTACCAAAACGTGGAAGCATCAACAGGTTTCAGGGCATATAAAAAAACTGAGGAGTCTATTCCACATCAGAATAATCAAATCTTAAATGAATGTATGGATGATTATAATTATTTGAAACAATATTCTATTAAATAATTATTGGATGATTTTTTATTCTAAGTCTAATTTACCATATGCGCAGATTGACTATAAATATAGTAAGGACCTTTAGCAACGGTTGTTGTTGCAATGGAACCCTATTTATATAGAGTAAGATGTGTTATCAAAACTTTTTAAACCCTCTTGCTTCTACAGGAGGGTTTTTTATTGAGAGAAATTTATACCAATAAGGAGCTCAATTGAACCTTACACATTTAGAAACATTAGAAGCAGAGAGCATTCATATCATGAGAGAGGTTGTGGCAACTGCAGACAATCCTGTTATGTTATACTCAGTGGGGAAAGATTCTGCTGTAATGCTTCATTTAGCAATGAAGGCTTTTCATCCCAATAAATTACCATTTCCGTTGATGCATGTGGATACCACATGGAAGTTTAGGGAGATGATTGCGTTTCGAGATAAGATTATTTCTGAGTTTGGATTAAAATTAATTGTCCATATTAATGAAGATGGGGTTAATAAAGGGGTGGGTCCATTTTCGCATGGTTCATCCCTACATACTGAAATAATGAAAACGCAGGCATTGAAACAGGCCTTGGATAAGCATTCATTTGATGTGGCATTTGGTGGCGCACGAAGGGATGAAGAAAAGTCCAGAGCAAAGGAAAGAATATTCTCCTTTAGAACAGAAAAGCATCAATGGGATCCAAAAAATCAACGCCCAGAACTTTGGAATATTTTCAATACACATAAACACAAAGGGGAGAGCATTCGTGTTTTCCCACTATCAAACTGGACAGAACTGGACGTTTGGCAATATATTTATAAAGAAAGCATACCCATTGTCCCATTATATTTTTCAGCTGAGCGGCCTGTGGTTGAAAGGGATGGTGTTTTAATTTTAGTGGATGATGAACGGCTTCCACTTAATAAAGATGAAGCGCCAATGATGAAGGAGGTTCGTTTCAGAACCCTTGGGTGCTACCCCCTCACGGGTGCCGTTGAATCAAGTGCAAAAACACTTCCAGAAATCATTCAAGAGATGCTATTGGCAACCACCTCTGAACGAGAGGGTCGTATAATAGATTTTGATAATTCCGCATCCATGGAAAAGAAAAAGCAAGGTGGGTATTTTTAATGTCTGTAGATGTAGAAAAATATTTAGTTGAACAGGAAAATAAGCAACTCCTAAAATTCATTACTTGCGGCTCTGTAGATGATGGGAAGTCTACACTAATTGGAAGGATGCTATACGAAAGCCAATTGGTATTTGATGATCAACTTGCAGAATTGAAAGCAACATCCAAAAAAGTGGGGACTCAAGGTGATGAGATAGATTTCGCATTACTGGTTGATGGATTGGCAGCCGAAATGGAACAGGGAATTACCATTGATGTGGCTTATCGATTTTTCTCTACGGACAAACGAAAATTTATTGTGGCAGATACGCCAGGGCATGAGCAGTATACACGCAATATGGCAACGGGAGCTTCCACTGCAGATGTGGCCATCCTTTTAGTAGATGCGAGAGCGGGACTACTTCCCCAAACATGTCGCCATTCGTACATCGTCAATATGTTGGGCGTCAAAAATATATGTTTGGCAATCAATAAAATGGATTTAGTAGATTATTCTCATGATATTTTTGAGAGGATTAAGGGTGAATATTTTGAATTTTCTAAAGATTTGAATTTTGAAAGTATTATTCCTATTCCCGTTTCAGCATTGAGAGGGGATAATATTGTAAATGCCAGTAAAAATACAGAATGGTATAAAGGGGAAAGTTTAATCCAATACCTAGAAAATGTAAAATTTTATACTGAAAAAAAACATCAAGTATTTACCCTTCCAGTTCAATGGGTGAATAGACTGAGCCATGATTTTAGAGGGTTTTGTGGACAAGTTTCCGAAGGTAGTATTTCTGAAGGTGATGATATATTAATAAAGCCCTCTAATAAACGAAGTAAAATTAAAAAAATATTAGTGGCAGACAAGACGTCTAGCTCGTGTTTTAGAGGGGAGTCCGTAACCGTAGAACTAGCCGATGAAATTGATATTTCACGAGGAGATATTATTTGTCATAAAGATTCATCCTGTGAGATTACGGATCAATTTCAAGGGAAACTTTTGTGGATGAGCGAAGAGAAAATGGTTCCGGGTCGGCCATATATATTTAAATTTGGGGTCGCAGAATCAAGTGGTTCAGTCAGCAAACTCCGACATAGAATAAATATAAACACATTTGTTGAAGAAGCCTCACGTGATCTGGAATTAAATGAAATTGGGATTGTAAATATAGCCTTAGACAAAAAGCTTCCCATGGAGCCTTATTCCCAATCTAAATCATTGGGGTCGTTTATTGTCATAGATAAGCTGACCAATAATACGGTGGGGATGGGATTGGTAAACTTTTCGCTACGTAGAGGTGATAACATCTATTGGCATAAGATGGAAATCAATAAAGATTCTCGAGCCGATGCCAAAAATCAGAAGCCTATTGTATTATGGTTTACGGGACTTTCAGGTTCAGGTAAATCTACAATCGCCAATATTTTGGAGAAAAAACTGTATAATCTTGGCAAACATACCATGCTTCTGGATGGGGACAATGTACGCCATGGGCTCAATAAAGATTTAGGATTTACTGATGTAGATAGAGTTGAGAATATTCGAAGAATTGCCAATGTTTCTAAGTTAATGTTAGATGCAGGGTTAATAACCATCGTTAGTTTTATTGCACCATTTAAAGCGGAAAGACGACTAGCCAGAGATTTAATGGGTGAAGACTTTTTAGAAGTGTTTATTGATGTGCCCATTGAAGTTGCTGAAGCGAGAGATCCCAAAGGATTATATAAAAAGGCGAGAAAAGGTGACTTAAAGAATTTTACAGGAATTGATTCGCCTTATGAAAAACCTGAAAATCCAGACATTCATATCAAGTCTGATAAAATATCTGCAGAGGTTGCGGCAGATTTAATAATTGAGACACTAACGCAGAATGAAATAATTTAATATCAAATTCTGTTCAGAAAGAAATAAGATGGAAAAAATAAGGGGTAGATTTTCTACCCTTTTTTATGTGGATAATTTAGAAATTAATCTCATTCCATCTAATGTAAGATGGGGTGCTAATTGATGCGCTCTGTCTAATTGAGGTGAAATAAGACGGCTGAATCCACCCGTAAGTACAACATTCATTTCTTCCCATCCCATTTCAGATTGAATTCGCTTTAGCATCCCCAATATTGCATCAATCCCACCAAACATAATTCCTGATTGCAAATTAGTTTTTGTATTTCGACCTACAGCTTTCTCGGGAAATTGGAAGGCTGCAGACTTCAATAATGCTGTTTTCTCAATGAGATGGTAAGCTGAAATGTCAATGCCAGGTGCGATGGCACCCCCAATAAATGCACCTTTTTCATCAATTACATCATAAGTTGTGGCTGACCCAAAATCAACAACCACTGCAGGAGAGCCAAATATAGATCTTACGGCAAAAGAATTGCAGATTCTGTCTGCGCCAACTTCATGGGGCATATCCACATCTAATTCTAAATTACAATTTTCATGATTAACAACAAAGGGTATGATTTTAGTGAGTTTATTCAGTTCAAAAATATATTCTTCCGTGAGTTTTGGAACGACGGAACTAATTACAATTTTCGATATTTTCGTAAAATCTATTTGAACAAAACGACCTTTTACCCCATGAATAGAATCTATGCGATTTAAATTACTATATCCCTCACCATTCCAAAGTGCAGTTACCACATTTGTATTTCCAATATCAATACAAAGTGTCATGCCAGTTTAATGACCCCATTTGAGAATTTTTGAGAGATACCATCCACTTCTATTATAGCTTGACCCATATTATCAATTTCTAAGAAGGTACCAAGTATGACCTCATTTCCATGATGAAATTTTATATTAGAATTTAGATGTTGGCAATGGGAATTCCATTCATTTATCCAATCAGAAGTATCATTTTTATAGAGTAATTCGAATGCATTTAATATACATGCCATTAAGGGTTCACGTTGAATGGGAGTTTCTTTTTCAAGTCTTAAAGAAGTGGCAATCGTGAAAATTTCTGGAGAAAAATCTTGTTCATTCACATTGATTCCCACGCCCATGACCACAAACGTTTCACCATTAATTTGTTTTGATTCAGCTAAAATTCCCCCCACCTTTTTTTCATTCAAAATAATATCATTGGGCCATTTCAGCTTGCAATCAATTTTCGAAAACGCAGAGATTCCATTTATTACAGCCACAGCCGTAAGTAGAGATAGAAGCCCAATTTTTTCTGAGGATAATGTTGGTTTGATTAGGAATGAAAAAGTGAGGCTAGCTCCAGGTTCAGAAATCCAGGAATTCCCACGACGACCTTTCCCTTTTTTCTGGTAATCTGTGATGACCACAAACCCTTCATCACTATCCTCGTTTATTGAGTCCCAAACATCTTCATTGGTCGAATCAGTAAAGGTAAAATATTCTATTTCACGGCCAAATACTTTGGTGGTGAGATTGGTTTGTATGAGATTGGTAAAAATCAAAAAAGCCTTACTGGTGTTCACCAAATTCAATGCGCAGAATATCTGCAATTTCGCCCAAAGTTGCATAATGTTTTACGGCATGAACAATATGTGGCATAAGGTTTTCATTTCCTTCAGCTGCAAATTTTAATGCTGAAAGGGAGGACTCTATAATGTTAGCATCACGATTTGCTTTAATTTTTTCTAATCGTTGGAGTTGACTTTTAACTGCAGCAGGATCAATTCCCTGTAAATCACTTATTTCATCTTCATCTATTGTAAATTTATTTACACCAACCACAATATTATCACCACTGTCCAAACCCTTTTGGAATTGGTATGCACTTCCCGCAATTTCATTTTGCTGAAACTCTTGTTCAATGGCGGAGACGGCACCGCCTAATGTATCAATTTTATCAATTAATTTAGTGGCCTGTTTTTCTAATTCATCAGTAAGTGATTCAATATAATAGGAGCCAGCTAGTGGGTCCACCACATCTGGGATTCCAGATTCATGGGCAATAACTTGTTGAGTTCGCAGTGCAAGTCTTGCAGATTCTTCTGTGGGTAGGGAAAGTGCTTCATCTCGACCGTTTGTATGAAGAGATTGTGTTCCCCCTAAAACAGCAGCGGTGGCCTGCAAAGTGGTTCGAACCACATTATTATTAATCTGTTGAGCCGTGAGTGTTGATCCCGCCGTTTGTGTATGGAATCTGCACATCATGGCTTTCGGCTCCGTTGCACCAAATCGCTCTTTCATTATGGTTGCCCACATCCGTCGTGCCGCCCTGAACTTGGCCACTTCTTCAAAGAAATTATTATGACTGTTAAAGAAAAAGCTGAGGCGTTTTCCAAATGTATTTACATCCATATCTGAATCAATTGCAGATTGCACATAGGCAATGCCATTTGCTAAAGTAAAAGCCAACTCTTGTGTTGCTGTTGAACCGGCCTCCCGAATATGATATCCGGAAATTGAAATGGTATTCCAATTAGGTAAGTGTTTCCCACAATATTCAAAAATATTAGTAATGATTCTCATGCTGGGTTTAGGTGGATAAATATAGGTACCACGCGCAATATATTCTTTTAGGATGTCATTTTGGATGGTACCTCGTAATTGATGCGGCTCAATTCCCTGTTTTTCTGCAACCGCAATCAAAAAGGCCAAAAGAATAGATGCGGTGGAATTAATGGTCATGGAAATTGACACTTTATCTAGGGGGATATTTTTTAGGAGTATCTCCATATCAGCCAGTGACGAAATGGGCACACCTACTTTACCCACTTCCCCTTCAGCCAATGCATGGTCAGAATCATAACCCGTTTGGGTGGGAAGGTCAAATGCAACTGATAGGCCCATCACGCCTTGTTCTAATAGATAATGGTATCGTTTATTACTTTCCTCTGCAGAGGAAAAACCAGCATACTGTCGCATAGTCCAGTGGCGCCCACAATACATATTGGGATAGATGCCATTGGTATATGGATATTCACCAGGTTGTTCACCTTTTTTGGGTCCATAAAAATTTTCTAAATTGATGCGGGAAGATTTTTTTTTCGACATTATTTTATTTCCCGCTCTTTCTTAATTTGTTGATAAGCATCATTTAGCTTTTTAAATTTTTCCTCTGCCATTTTTTGGAAATCATCTCCCAAGTGTTGGACTTTATCCGGATGATATTTGACAGCCATTTTACGATATGCTTTTTTCACCTCATCATCTGAAGCTTCAGAATCGATTTCCAGTACTTTATATGCAGCCACTGTACTTTTGAAGAACATGGCTTGGATGGAATCTAAATCTTTTTGGCTAATTCCCAAGTATCTTGAAATAGTGCCAATAACCTTCACCTCATCGGGATGTACATGCCCATCAGCTTGAGAGAGGCCAAATAAAATATGCATGAGCTGCAACCGAGCTGCATGGTCCATATTAGATTTAATTTGGGTGCAGACTTGAGCAGTAGAATAATCTTGTTTTAGAATTTCTTTAAAGAGTTGCATCCGTTCATGCGCATGTTTTGTGCCAAATTGAGCAATAAAGAATTTCTTTACATAATCTAACTCTGATTTAGATTGAACGCCATCCGCTTTCATTACTGCCGCAAAAAGAATGAGTAACGTAGCACCAAAGTCTCCCGGTTGGGTCGCTCTATTTTGATAGGCTTGACGATAGGTTTGACTGTTTCCGTCAGACATGGATGCTAAAGAGTAGGCAAGAATTGCCCCAATAGGTCCACCTAAACTCCAGCCAATACTCCCCCAAAGCCATTTTTGCCAGCCCGCCATTATTCTTTAATCTCCATAATTAATGTACCTTTTTCAACCGCGATTCCTGATTCAACATTAATATTTTTTACCACTCCAGAAAGTGGTGAAACAATTTCGTTTTCCATCTTCATGGCTTCTAAGATTAACAATTTATCTCCTTCTTTAACTAAATCACCCACATTAACAAAAAATTGTGATATTAAACCTGGAATTTGAGCATAGACTTTACCCGTTTGCGTGTTCTCAGAAGATGAAAATCCAAATTTTTCTAAAAGCAACTGTTGCTCATCTTTGATGGTTACAATATTGTTGTGTTGGTCTATAGTAACTTCATACCCTTGTGGGTGATCATGAATAGAGAGGAAGTGAGATTTCCCATTTAGTATTAGAGAATAGGAGTGCGATGATAGGGGTTGGCAATCTAAATCTATAGATTTGTTGTCACAAGTAATTTCAAAATTTGGGGCAGTACCTTTAATTGAAATGTTGATACTCTTTTCATCAATGATAGCTTCAAATATCAACGAAGATTCTCCTCATTACCCCGTTGTTTCCATGTAGTAGATGTAGCCATTTTTGATTTGGAATTGGATTTATTTTTTGAATTATTAGAATGCAATGCTGCAGCAACTCCCGCTGTTAAAATACAGTATGAACGATGAATTTTCAATTCATTTAATAATTCATCTGAAATTTCGTTTAATGTGTGTGTAGAATAACTTCCATTGTTAAACGTATCATGTTTGATCATCATAAGGCAAAAGGGGATACTGGTTTCAATTCCTGAAATTTGGAATTCTTTCAATGATCTAATCATTCGTTGTATTGCAATCGCGCGAGTGGGCCCCCATGTGATAAGTTTCCCCAAAAGTGGGTCGTAATAGGGGGTAACTTCTTGATGGACACGAATTCCATCGTCAAATCGTACGCCCAAACCTTGAGGGATAATCATGTCAGAAATTTTACCTGTTGATGGTGAGAAATTATTGAAGCCATCTTCCGCATAAATCCTACATTCAATAGCATGACCCGATGGCTGAATATCATTTTGAGAAAATGACAGTTTATTGCCAGCAGCCACCAAAATTTGTTCTCGAACTAAATCAATTCCCGTTACCGCTTCGGTAATTGGATGCTCAACTTGTAGGCGAGTGTTCATTTCTAAAAAGTAGAAATTCTTATGTTTATCTACTAAAAATTCAACGGTACCGGCCCCCGAATAATCACAGCCTTCAGTGATTTTGATGGCCGTTTCAGAAAGAGAATTTCGTAGTTTTTTATCAATAAAGGGCGAAGGGGTTTCCTCAATGATTTTTTGGTATCGCCTTTGGATGGAACATTCACGCTCTCCCAAACTGACCACATTCCCGTGATTGTCAGCAAAAACTTGAATCTCAATATGATGGGGTTCTTCTAAGTATTTTTCAATATATACTCGATCATCAGAAAATGCTTTACCCGCTTCTGATTTGGCACGATCTATGGCATCTGCAAATTCAGATTCAATATGAACAATTCGCATGCCTTTTCCGCCACCACCACCAGCAGCTTTCACCAAAACGGGGAATCCAATTTCTTTGGCTTGCTTGAGGGCATCATCAAAATTCTGAATGGGTTCAGTGGTGCCTGGAATTATGGGTGCACCCACAGATTTTGCCAATTCTCTTGCTGCCATTTTATCACCCATGGTGGTAATGGTTTCTGTGGAAGGGCCAATCCACGTTGCGCCTGCATCTTTTACAGCCTGTGAAAAATCACAGTTTTCAGAAAGAAATCCATAACCAGGGTGGACAGCGTCCACTTCTTTTTCTTTTATGATTGAGAGAATTTTTTCAGTATTTAGATATGATTCTGACGATGGGGCAGGCCCCACACAGTAGGCCTCTGTAGCTTTTAACACATGAGAGGCCAAGCGATCCGCTTCTGAGTAGATGGCAACGGTTTGAATGCCAATTTCTTCACAACTGCGAATTATTCGAACGGCAATTTCACCCCGATTTGCAATTAATATTTTATTAAACATGAACGGGTAAAATTACGGATATTCATAAGGATAAAAAAAATTATGTTCATAAACAATAAAAACTGTGTAAATTAATTGAAGAAATAACAAAAGGAAACAACCGTGCAGAAACTAGTCTATTCAACTATATTAATTTTATCATTATTGTTCTCTCAAAATTCTTACGAATTAAAAGATGGTTCAACAATTAATGGTACTGTACTTTCAGAGACAGAGACAGAAATTACAATAGAAACCAATTTTGGGGTTGTAACTATTTCAAAAAGTGATATTCTTGTAAAAATTTATAAAATCGAATTGAATTCTGGGGATTCAATTTTTGGTGAAAAAATATTTGAAGATGAAACTATTATTCGCCTCAAAACCACTTACGGAGAAGTTGATTTAAATAAATCTGATATAACGTCTATTACTGAAAAAGGTAAAAAAATGGAAGATGAGCAGGTTCAACCATTATACTACCCACAAAGACCGTTTGGTCTAGCAAGTCTTTTATTTGGAGGTTATACTATGGATAAAGATTCTGATTTTTCTCTGGGTGAAGAACAACTTATTGATCTTTTCTTTGACCCAACAGGCTATACATTAGATAAAGGCACTTTATATTTGAGCGGTCTTTCATTTGGGTTTGGATTGACCGATAAACTTCAAATTAGTTCAAAATGGAATGGATTTTTCTATAATAATTTTAATATACGTCCAAAATTGAAAATATTGGACAAAGGTAATTGGGAAAAGCAACAGTCATTATCAGTAGGGCTACATTACCATACCAATTGGTGGTCAGATAAAGTTGAGTGGAAAAGTGGTACTGTTGATTTAAATCCAGACCCTTCAGTAAGTGATATTAAGTGGTGGAGTGGATATTATGAAATAGATGATGATCCTGAATATGAATATGATCCAACTGATGAGTGGAATGAAGATAGGGTTTATCGATCTGATGATTCTTATGAAAATGCGGATGATTTTAATAATATGTTAGAATTCTTTGGTGCATATACATATTCTACTGCACGAGAAGGATTAAAAGGAAGAACCTCTCATACTTTTGGCGCAAATGTTCAAATTCCTGCTGACAGGGATTATTTCTATCGTGTTTACTATGGAGTAGATGTTGATATTAATCGAAAATTAAAAATGATTGGTGAGATTTTTTATGATCCTAGTTATGTAGGTAGAGACGGTTTGTTTGGAGATGATAATTACGAAATTGAAATTGTAGAGTTAAGTAATTCCCAGGTTTTTGAACCAATAGCCGATGCTGAAAATCTTCATTTTGATTTTGGGTTCATGTATGCGTTGAATGAATCCTTCAGATTTGGGATTCATTTCCAACCTTATATTTTTGCCTTCTACTGGAAGTTCTAATCTGAAATTATTTCTTCTTATTATTGGTGTGTTCATATGGTCATGTGACCCCTTTGTTACTCAGTTTGAAGATCGTGAAGATGCAGTACATTATACCGCATCTTCTGTTAATATCCCGACAGATTTACCGGACTCCCTAAACGTGATGACATGGAATATCCGTTTTGGAGCTGGGCGGATACCTTGGTTTGGTGATTCATGTGGAGATAGAGTCATTCTTTCAGAGAATGAAGTTATGGGAAATCTCCAACCCATTATAGACTTTATTAATATTAAAAATCCTCATATTCTACTTCTCCAAGAAGTAGATGTATCTTCAAAGCGGACCGGATATCTTGATCAAGTTCAATGGTTGTTAGACCATACGGATTTTAATTATGGCGTGTATGCATCCATGTGGAAAGCAGATTTTATTCCTAGTGATGGACTGGGTAAAGTAGATGCTGGAAATGCAATTTTATCGAAATGGCCCATTGTTGATGCGGAACGACTTCAGCTTCCGTTACGAGGGGATCAAGATAATCTTGAGCAATATTTTTATTTGCGGCGGAATATTCTCAAATCAAAAATAAATATCAGTGATGAAAAAGAACTATATGCACTATGTACCCACACGACCGCATTTGCAACGGATGATACCAAACAAAAGCATATTGATAAATTTTATGAAGTCCTTGAGTCATTTGGAGATGATGAAATATTTGTAGCGGGCGGTGATTTGAATGCACTTACTTCTGCTTATGCAGGAAATGAACGAGATTTTTGTGAAGTTGATAGATGTGCAGATGATGTATGCGATGATGATTATGAAAAAAATGAAATTTATCAAGGAAGCTATTTTAATCATTTAGAAGATGAAGAAGAACTACTGAATCAGTTATACA
>Ga0209554_1000236_pt1 | contig 45548 bp, 44 predicted proteins | sample MarorgKNORR_S2LV_5_FD_188221 | JGI IMG/M metagenome (GOLD analysis project Ga0209554, IMG submission 188221) | Marine microbial communities from the Southern Atlantic Ocean, analyzing organic carbon cycling - Bottom_A/KNORR_S2/LV (SPAdes) (version 2) | ecosystem: Environmental > Aquatic > Marine... | reverse complement strand
AGGCCGCGCTCGACATGGTATCGGAGTCCTATGACTGAACCGACTCAAGGCTCAGGGCGGCGGGCGCCGTCCGATGAAGAGATAAAGACCTACCTGCCTCACAGCACGACGGGACGCGAGGCGCGCGTGGGAGGCTTCGTGATCATCGGCTTGCTCTCCTTCGTTGTCGTGCTGTTCCAGCTTACCGACCCCGCGTGGTTTCGACAGCGCCACCTCTTGTATTCCGTCGTCAATGACGCCGGCGGCGTGCGAGTCGGTGATCCCATTCAGATGCGCGGCGTGAACATTGGGCGCATCTCTGACTTCGAGATGACGAACGATAGCGCCGTTACGATGGAGCTCGAGATTGAGAAGGGGTGGCGGGTCCCGCTGGGCTCGGCGATGGAGTTCGGTGTGGCGGGCATGTTTGGTGGTCGTACGGTCGAAGTGATTCCCACGATGCAGCCGGCGATGCACGAAAGTGGCGATACCATCCCCGGAGTGGGCGGACGCGCAGGGGGCATGCTCGGCTCCATAGACGATCTGAGCGAACAGGCCGGCTCGGTCATGACGCAGATGGAGTCGCTTCTCAACAACGAGACCATCGAGTCGGTGCAGGGGGGTGCTCGCGAGTTCGAGGCACTCCTGCTGGAGGTGTCCAGCGTCGTGAGCGAGCAGCGCGCGGCGATGAGCACGCTCATCGAGACGCTTCAGGCCTCCGCCGAGGGCATCCAGGGCGCGGCCGAGGCCGGTCCCGAGCTCGCGAGCGCCATCGCTCGCGCCGACTCCGTAATGCTGGCCCTGAGCGAGACGAGCGCCAACCTCGACGGCGCGCTCGCCACGGTCCGGTCGATTCTCGACAAGATCGACGGGGGTGACGGCACGTTCGCCAAGTTGTTGAACGACGACGCGCTCTACGTGAGCCTCACGGATGCGAGCGATCAGTTCCTGGCGCTGCTCGAGGATCTGCGCGCGAACCCGAAGAAGTACATCAATCTTTCGATTTTCTAGGGTTGGGTCTTAGGGAGGGCGGCGAGCGCCGCCTTCGCTTCGGTGGGGGAGCGCCCGGACAAGCGAGCGAGGGCCCCGAGCGTTAGCCCGGAGCCCCCGCGGAAAGGACCTGCCCCTGCCAGTAGAGCCTACCAGCCCGGCGAGAGGTTGAACCCCCAGTGCCATCCCTTATCCGGCCGCTGCCAAGGGTACGCATAGTACGCCTCGAGAATCATGAACCCGAGCACGTTGAACCGTGCGGACACTCCCGTCGAGAAGACCGGCACACGCTTGCTCGACGAGCGGCTCCACTCGAGCGTCGGCGGATTGTCCGGATCCCAGGCCAAACCACCGTCCGCGAAGAGCACCAGCTCGGTCGGCAGGAACGGGAAGTTGATGATGCCGAACTGTTCGACGCCGATGAACGGAACCCTTAACTCGAGGCTACCGACCGCGAGCCGATGTCCGAACAGGCGATCGAACGTCGGGCAGGAGCTACCTGTCGGTGCACCCTGAATCGGGTTCCCGCACTCCGACGTCTCGAAGCTCTCGAAGCTGTAACCGCGGATGAACGTCTCGAAGCCGAGGAAGAGCTCGCGAAGAGGGCTGAAGCCGGACTGTTGCTCTGGTGCTATGTCCAGGCCGTAACGGCCGTAGTGGAGCGCGCGCACTCCGACCGTGAGGTTCCTCGTCGGCGAGAAGTATCGGCGCCAGTCGGCGGTCACGGTGGTGAAGGCCAGGGTACCGGTGGTCTGCTCGACCCCGAACCGATATCGGCCGCCTCGGATTGGCGAGACGAAGCCGAAGAACGCGTTGTCACCGACTAGCGCCGCTGACACGGTTGCCATGTTCAGGGGATCTGGCTCGAACTCATCCTGCTGCACGCGCTCGAAGTCGAAGACCCGCCCGAATGCGTCGGTATAGTACTTGTCGAGCTCGATGTCGTAGCTGTAGCGCGTCATGCCCATCGAGACTTCAAAGCGCTGTGTGGACGAGAACGGATAGGACACCTGTCCGCTCGCCGAGGTGATGTTGATCCGGTAGCGAGTCTGCCCGATGTACTGGCCCCGCTCGTCCGCACCGTACGCGTAGTAGCCCAGCAGATAGGGAATGCGGCCCGCGCCCACGCCCCAGTTCCATCGGTTCGACAGATCGGTGTAGAACGCTTGTCCGCCGATATCCTTGAAGGTTCCGTTGGCTTGTGCTGAGACACCGAGCACGTGGTCACCCAGCATGTCACTGAAGAAGGCCGAAGCGCCGCCACCGATGTAGTTGCCGAAGTTGTCCGTGCCCACGCCAATGGTGGGTTGTCCCACGAAGTCCAGCGACAGCTCCGACTTGTATTCCTCGCGGTCCTCGTCGGTCCAGGTGTTGGACGGCAGCAGCCCGGTCTCCGGGTCCGCGAGGTAGGTGGCGATTCGGCTGAAGCGGTCGGGATTGGCCGGCGGGAGCTTGCGACCCCGCTGATCTTCGGCGTTGTCCACGACCTCGACCAATGGGGCTTCGGCGGTGACCTGCGTCGTATAAATGTGGAACTCGAGCTCGTCGAAGACCGTGTAGGCGATCGTTCCGTCCTGGGCCACCGTCATAGCGGGCGACAGATAGGTGTGTCCGCTCACCGCGGTTGCCAGGTTGGTGATCCTGCGTACGTCTCCGTTCTGGAAGTTGAGTTCGTACACGTCGGTGAACCCGTCCTGGTCGGACAGGAAGTAGAGCTTGTCGTTGTCCGCGCTGTAATGCGGATTGATGTGCTTGACGTTGCCGAACACCGGGATGACGCGCACCTGGTTGGTCGAAATATCGACCGTGGCGAGCTGGAACTTGCTGTAGGTGAGCCGCTCGAAGTTGGTCTCCGGGCCGCGGTCACTCGTGAACGCGATCGTGCGTCCGTCGGGCGCCCAAGAGGGCTGGAGGTCCGCGTACTTGTCGTTCGTCAGCTGGATCGTCTCTCCGGTGTCCAGGTCGAACAGGTAGAGGTCTGTGATGCCTCCCACCGAACCGGAGAAGGCCAGATACTGTCCATCGGGTGACCATGCGGGATTGCTCACCGCACCGATCTCATCGAAGACGATCCTCCTCTGGATTTGTCCGTTTCCCGTGCCGACGATGACGATCTCCTGGTCCCCGTCGGCGGTCACCACGTAGGCGAACCGCTGGGAGTCCGGCGACCACGTCCCCGACGAGTCGATGTAGCGCAGCGCTTGGATGTGCGGATCGGAGTTTGCGCTGGAGAGTTTTCGGATGATGCGTCCGGTGGCTACCTCCGCCATGAACAGATCGATCGAGAAGAGGTCCTTCTCGGAGAGGAAGGCCACATAGCGGCCGTCCGGGCTGATCGACGGAGAGATGTTGGTGCTTCCCGAACCCGTGCTCGGTGCCAGGATCAAGGTTCCCTGATCCTCCGGCGCGCTCCGCCCCACCATGAGGGGGCCGTACTCTTGCACGGTCTTGTCCTTCCAGCGCACCGACAAGGTGTCCGTCGACAGCCCCAGCACCTGGTTGATTGCCTCCTCGAAGCCGACACGTAGGGCGCGCCGATAGACTTGCACGACCGCGTCGTCGCCGTAGGTGCCGCCGATATAGGCCCACAGTGCCTGGCCGAACCGATACGGGAAGAATTTCCGGTCAGTGGTCAATTGATGGATCGTCGGCAGCTCGTCTCTGCGGACGGCGTCGCGAATCCACATTGCGGTGAGTGGGTCGTCCCGACCCACGGAGAGGTATTCGGCCATGCCCTCGATGAGCCAGAGAGGCAGGGTGTAGAGACCCTGCAGGCCGCCGCCCCGTCTCGACTGGGCGATGTTGTACTGGAACGCGTGCACGAGCTCGTGGCCCATTACGTGGTCGGTATCCCAGTACGAGCCCGCGAGCGGCATGATCACCCGGTTCTTGAGCGACTCCGTTACACCACCGGTGCCCTCACCGATGAACCCGGAGAGCGTGTTGGTCTGCTCGAAGTCCGGATGATCCGCGTACAGAACGATCGGCTTGGTCTGCTCGAACTCGTGCTGGAAGGCGCGTGCGAAGCGCTCGTACCAGCGCTCACTCATGCGCGCGGCGTCTTCGACCGCCTCTTGCTCTTCCGGATAGTAGTGGATGTCGAAGTGGTCGGTCCGTAGGACCTGGAAGTCGAAATCGTCGAACTGGACCTTGTTGCGTCCGAAGTACTGCGCTGATCCGGGCTGTGGAACCGACGCCAGCGCGGCCGCGACGAGAGCCGCACCAAACACGGTCCGTCGTCCGATCGACGAGAGCTTCGAGGATTGCATGTGCATCACCCCTGAATTGAATTGCCACCCGAGCCATCCCCTACGACGATCGTCGTCGGCGAATCCACACATACCGAGTCTCGCCTCAGGGGTTTCGTTATTGCCCCGCTGCCCCCCAGTATTGACCGCTGGGGGGAACCATACTGAAATTCTCTCGACTACAGGACCCGCAGGCAAGCAAGATCCTTGCCTCCCGTGTCCTAGCTATAGTATCGACTTCGTGCCCCAAACTACGTCACGATTATGAAACCGCTTTCTCTGCTAGCCTTTGTGACGGTCCTGGCCGCGTGCCAAGAAGCCGACCCACCGGCGTTGGCCGTGCCGTCCGAAGTGTTGACTGTGTCGTCCGAAGTTATGGCGTCGCCTGCCGGAGGGGACAGCGCCGAGCCGTTCCTGTCCGCGTCTGAGGATGCCGTGTATTTGAGCTGGCTGCAGCGGACCGAAGGATCGTATCATGAGCTTCGCTTCTCCACGCTCGCTGGCCACGGTTGGAACGATGCGTCACTGGTTGCCGGAGGTGACGATTTCTTCGTCAACTGGGCCGACTTCCCATCGGTATCGCCCGGGCCTGAGGGTACGCTCTGGGCGCACTGGCTACAACGAGGAGAAGAGGGGGGCTACGACTATGGCGTGCGTGTGGCTCGCTCCGCGGACCAGGGCCGCACATGGTCCGAACCCTGGACGCCGCATGAGGACGGAACGCCCACCGAACACGGATTCGTCAGCGTGTTTTCGCGGGATGCATCAGTTGGGTTCGCTTGGCTGGACGGGCGCGAGACCAACGGCGGTCACGGGGGAGGAATGACGCTGCGAGCCCGCGATGTCTCCGCGGACGGCACTCCGGGCCCCGAGGCACTCGTCGATGGGCTGGTGTGTGACTGCTGCCAGACCGATGCGACCGTCACACCGTCGGGTCCTGTACTCGTCTATCGGAACCGGACCGAAGAACCCGAGGTCAGGGACATCTACATCACGCGGCTCGTGGATGGTGCCTGGACCGAGGGTACGGCAGTGCACGACGACAATTGGTTCATCTGGGGATGCCCGGTGAACGGTCCTTCGGTGAGCGTAGCAGGCGACAACCTAGCTGTGGCGTGGTTCACCGGTGCCGGAGACGAGCCCCGCGTGAAGGTCGCGTTCTCGGCCGACGATGGTGCCACCTTCGGCGACGCGGTTGTGATCGATGGTGGGAACCCCGCGGGCCGCGTCGCGGTTGTGGGGTTGCGAGACGGTTCTGCGCTCGTGGCGTGGCTCGAACGCACCGGAGGGGAAGACGCGGAGGTTCGCATGCGACGCATAAGGGAGGATGGGACGATCTCGGAAAGCGTGGCTCTGACCTCGACATCGTCAGCTCGGGCGAGTGGCTTCCCCCAGATGGTCCAGGCTCCGGACGGCTCACTAGTCATGGCGTGGACCGACGAATCTGGTGAATCGTCGCAGGTACGCGTGACTCGACTGCTCTTGGAAGACCAATGAGCATCAGAACGATGACCGCGACGGTGCTGGCCGCCGCGACCGTGGCATGCACGCAGTCCGACGCGACACCGCCGCCCAGGCCGGGATTCCCGGCGCCCGCGTACGAGGCGGTGGACCTGCAAGGGAACACGGTCTCACTCGAGTCGATGCGCGGAGAGGTCGTGCTCCTGAACATATGGGCCACCTGGTGTGGCCCGTGCCGCCAGGAAACACCGTATCTGCAAGAACTCTTCGAAGAGCACGAAGCCGAGGGATTCCGGATCGTGGGAGCCTCCATGGACACCGGGAACGCGGCGGATCAAGTCGAGATGTTCACCGAGGAGTACGGTGTTACCTACACGGTCCTGCTCGATCCGCAGATGCGCGGCATGGACAGCTATAACGTTCTCGGTCTCCCCGCGACATTCCTGATCGACCGGGAGGGGATCATGACGTGGATGAAGTACGGGCCGCTGAACGAGACGGACCAGGAGTTCCAAGACGCTCTGGAGGACGCGCTACATTGAACCCAGTCGACCCGGCCGGAATCGATACTCCGATCGGGTACGTCGACTTGGAGCGCGTGCGCGCCAACGCTCAGCGCGTGGCCGACTACACTGCGCAGCACGGCATCGCTTGGCGTCCGCACATCAAGACCCACAAGTCGCTAGAGGTCGCGCGCATCCAGCTGGAGGCGGGAGCGCGAGGGCTCACCGTTGCCACGCTGCGGGAGGCGGAGGTGATGGCCACCCTCACGAACGATCTTCTGCTGGCGTACCCGCCCGTCGGGGACGCGAAGCTCGAACGACTGGTGCGCCTGCCGATGTCGCTCGACCTCAAGGTCGCGCTCGATTCGTCCGATGTGCTCGAATCCGTAGCGGCCGCATCAGCCGCCGCAGACCGCGTGATCGGCATTCTCGTCGAGCAGGACGTGGGTCTGGGGAGGGTCGGCGTCCAGAGCTCTGCCGAGGTCGTGCGTCTTGCGTCGCTCGCGTCTTCTCTCGACGGAGTCGAGTTTGCGGGCCTCATGTTCTACCCGGGCCACATCCGCGTGCAAAAGGACGAGCAAACTGAAGCTCTGGCGCTCGTGTTCGAGCAGCTCACGGATACATATGCCGCGCTAGAGTCCGCCGGCTTCACCGCCGGCATCGTCAGCGGGGGCTCGACCCCAACGCTCTGGCAAAGTCACGCGTTTCCTGGCCTGACCGAGATCCGCTCCGGCTCCTGCATCTTCTTCGATCGCGAGGGACTCGCGCTGGGGGTGGCCTCACACGACGACCTCGCGTACACGGTGCTAGCGACTGTCGTAAGCACCGCCGTGCCAGGACACGCTGTCGTCGACTCGGGGTCGAAAGCGCTCGCGAAGGAGAGCAGAGGTGACGGGGGCTTCGGTGTCCTGTTCGATCACCCGGGAGTCCTGCTCGAGTCCCTTTCGGAGGAGCACGGCGTGCTCGACCTGTCCCGAACGGACTGGCGGCCCGTCATCGGCGAGCGGGTTCGAATCGTCCCCAACCACGTATGCGTGTCGGTCAACCTCCAGGAGGCGCTGCTCGCCAAAGACCGAGACGCGCATTCAATGCTCACCCTAGAGGGAAGGGGGCGCGGTCCGTGGACCGGTTGAGCCCCGCTCGCCTCGACGAGATCCTCGAGACCGCGGCCGGCATGCGCGTGCTCGTAGTCGGCGACTTGATGCTCGACCGTTACATCTCAGGTCCTGTCGACCGTGTATCACCCGAGGCCCCCGTGCCGGTGGTGCGGGTGGCCGCGACTACTGCCGCAGTCGGGGGTGCCGGCAACGTCGCCGCCAACGTCGTCGCCCTTGGAGCCACGTGCCGCGTGGTGGCTTGCCTCGGAGCCGACATGGCAGGCGAGCTACTCGAGGCCGACCTCTCGCGGCTCGGCGTGCGTACCGACGGCCTCGTCAGGACCGATGAGCGCCCAACCACCGAGAAGACACGCGTGCTGGCGCTGCGCCAGCAGATTGTGCGCTTCGACGTGGAGGACGACCGCGACGTGAGCGTTGGCCTCGCTCGATCGCTTGCCGAAAAGGTCGAGCAGCTCGCCTCCGAGAGCGATGTGCTGGTCATGCAGGACTACAACAAGGGCGTGCTCACGCCGTCGGTCATCTCGTCGGTGGTCGACGCCGGCGCGCGACTCGGGCTACCCACGGTGGTCGATCCCAAGCAGCGCAATTTTTCGGCCTATGGGAGCGTGACCGTCTTCAAGCCCAACGCCAAGGAACTCAGCGACGCACTCGGAGACTTTATCCACGCGGACGACGCCGAGTGGATGGAGGCTACGCGCCAGAGACTTGGGTGCCAGAACCTGCTGCTCACTCTGGGTGAGCAGGGCATGGCATTGCAGACCGAGCAGGGCACGGCCGTGAGGATTCCGACCGCGGCGCGCGGCGTGTACGACGTGTCGGGCGCCGGGGATACTGTCACGGGGGTCGCCGCGGTCGTGCTCGCGGCTGGCGGCACCCCCACGGAAGCCGCGATCCTCGCCAACCACGCCGCCGCGATCGAAGTCGGAAAGGCCGGCGTGGCGACGGTGTCACCCGATGAGTTGCGTGCACACGTCGCTCACCACGGCGCCCGATAGAGCCACATACCAACACCAGGGAGCACCCCCACATGAGCGAGCTCAAGCGCGTCCACACCGACCAGGCTCCGGCTGCGATCGGTCCGTATTCCCAGGCGATCGTCAGCGACGGATGGGTGTTCTGCTCCGGTCAGATTCCGATGGATGCTGCGTCGGGTGAACTCATCACGGGTGACGTCGCCGCTCAGACCGATCTCTGCCTCCAGAACCTCACGCACGTGCTCGAGGCCGCCGGATCGTCGCTGCAAAGCGTGGTGAAGACCACAGTGTTCCTCTCCGACATGAACACGTTCGCGGAGATGAACGAGGTCTACGCGCGGCACTTCGGCGACCACCGGCCGGCTCGTGCCGCGGTGCAGGCGGCGGCGCTCCCCAAGTTCTGTGACGTCGAGATCGAGTGCGTCGCGCGTGTAGAAGAGTAGGTTAGAGATTCCTTTCCCCCAAAGCCCATAGAGGCACGTACTCCGATGCGGATAGCCCTTCGAACCCTCGTACAGACCGCGCTCTCGCTGGCTCTCATGCTTACGCTCGCTCCCGCACCTACTCGGGCGCAGTCGTACAACGAGGACGTCTACGACGCTCTGCGTTGGCAAAGCGTCGGGCCCAGCCGCGGTGGTCGTTCCACTGCGGTCGCGGGCAGCGACGCGCGCCCCCTGGAGTTCTACTTCGGAGCGACGGGCGGCGGGCTGTGGAAGACGACCGACGGCGGTAGCAACTGGAGCGTGATGACCGACGGCAAGATCACGAGTTCGTCGGTGGGCGCCGTCGCCGTGTGCGAGGCGGATCCAGACGTCGTGTACATCGGCACCGGCGAGACGCAGATCCGCGGCAACATCATGCAGGGCGACGGCGCCTACAAGTCGACCGACGGCGGCACGACTTGGCAGCATATCGGGCTGCGCGAGACGCAGAACATCAGTCGCATCCGCATCCATCCAGAGGACTGCGACGTAGCCTGGGCGGCGGCTTTCGGCGTGCACTCAGCAGATAACTCCGAACGTGGAGTCTTCAAGACAACGGACGGCGGCGAGAGTTGGGACCTGTCGCTCTTCAAGAGTGCAAAGGCCGGTGCGACCGATCTCGTGCTCGACCCCAACAATCCGGACGTCCTTTACGCGACGATCTGGGAGGCCTGGAGGAAGAGTTGGGGCATGAGCTCCGGCGGAAACGACTCGGGGCTCTGGAAGTCGAGCGACGGCGGCGATACCTGGCGCGACATTACGTCGCGGCTGGGCCTCGAGCCCGCGGGACCGATCGGCAAGATGGGTGTCGCGGTATCGGGTGCGAACTCGGACCGGGTCTGGGTACTCGTCGAGCATGAGCCGGGCGGCGGCGTCTTCCGTTCGGATGATGCCGGAGAGAGCTGGCAGCGCGTGAACGACGAACGCAAGCTCCGCCAGCGCGCCTTCTATTACACGCGTATCTACGCCGACCCTCAGGACGAAGACGTGGTCTACGCGCTCAATACCGGGCTCTACAGGTCGAACGATGGCGGAGAGACGTTTCCGGCCGCGATCAATGTGCCGCACGGTGACAACCACGACTTGTGGATCTCTGCGACGGACCCCGATCGCATGATCAATTCCAACGACGGTGGCGGGAACGTCTCGGTCAACGGCGGCGAGACTTGGACCGACCAGGAGTACCCGACCGCTCAGTTCTACCGGGTAATCACGACAAATCACGAGCCGTATCACATCTGTGGCGCGCAGCAGGACAACTCGACCGCGTGCACACCGTCGAGTGGCTGGAATCACCTGTCCGCGGCGGGCGGCTTCGGCGGCGGCGGCCACTTCTACTCGGTCGGCGGCTGCGAGAGCGGGTACATCGCCCCGCATCCAGAGGATCTCGACGTGTTCTACGCGGGATGCTACGGAGGCTCGCTCTCACGCTATGACCACGGCACCGGTTTCTCCCGAGCGGTCAACGTCTGGCCGGAGAATCCGATGGGGGAGTCGGCGGAGGATATTCGCGAACGGGTGCAGTGGACCTATCCCATCGTCTTCGACAAGCACGACTCGGGCATCCTCTACACAGGGACGCACAAGGTGTGGCGCACCACGACCGAGGGTCAAAGCTGGCAGCAGATAAGCCCGGACCTGACCAGAAACGATGCCAGCACGGTAGGACCATCGGGTGGGCCGATCACGAGGGATCAGACGGGCGTGGAGACATACGCGACGGTCTTCGCCATCTCGCCTTCGCCCCACGATCCCAACGTGATCTGGGTGGGCTCCGACGACGGCTACTTGCACATCACCAGGGATGCGCGTGCGGCCTCACCATCTTGGGCCAACGTCACGCCGCCTGATGCCCCCGACTTCGTGCGCATCAACACCATCGAGGCGTCACCGATCACGCCGGGCAAGGCGTACGTCGCGGGCATCCGCTACCTCGTGGACAATGACCGCAGCCCATACGTCTGGAAGACCGAGGACTACGGTCAGAGCTGGACCAAGATCGTGAACGGCATACCCGCGGACGATTTCATCCGTGCGGTGCGTGAAGATCCCGAGCGGCCCGGCCTGCTGTACGCGGCTTCGGAGCGCACGGTCTACATCTCGTGGGACGATGGCGCGAACTGGCAGACGCTGACGATGAATTTGCCGGTCGTTCAGGTCTCCGACCTGGTGGTCGAGGACCACGACCTGGTGATCTCCACGCACGGGCGAGCCTTCTGGGTGATGCGCGACATCGACGTCTTGCGCCAGATGAACCCTGGAGTGGAGACGTCCGACTTCTGGTTGTTCGAGCCGCGTGATCCGGTGCGCCGCTTCGACAACACCGCGGATGTCTTTTATTACCTACCATCGGAGGCGGGGCAAGTGCTGGTCGAGTTCGCTGACGCGAACGGGAACGTGTTGAGCTCCCACACGTCGCTGCCCGCGGCCGACTCAGCCGACGCGGAGGAAGACGATGCGTCCCCAGGCGGCGGAGGTTTTGGTGGCTCTGGAGGCGGTGCCGCGCGTCCCTCCAGGTCGGAGGGGTCGAACCGCTTCCGTTGGAACATGCGCCTCGAGGGTTGGACCGACTTCGAGGGTCGAATTTTCTGGGCCGCGGGCAACCAGGGTCCAGCGGTGGTACCGGGTCGCTATCAGGTGCGCCTCACGGTGGATGGCGAGACCCAGACACAGGACTTCGAGATCAGGATGAATCCCCGCGCAGCAGCGGAGGGGGTGACGCTCGCGGACCTGCAGGAGCGCTTCGACCTCACCGTCCGGATCCGGGATCGCGTCACCGAGGCGCACGAAGCCGTTCTGCGCATCCGCTCCATCAAGGGCCAGGTGGATGAACGCCTGGAGGAAAACGACAACACCGAGTTGGCGTCACTCGGCGCGACCGTGAACGAGCGCTTGGGCGAGGTCGAAGGCGAGATCTATCAGGTTCGCAACCGCTCAAACCAGGACCCGCTGAACTACCCCATCAAGCTCAACAACAAGATCGCCGCTCTGCAGAACCTCGTTCAGGGTCCCGAGAGCCGGCCCACCGACCAGTCCTATGAGGTCTTCGAAGTGCTTTCGAGCGCGCTCGAGCTGGAGCTGGAGCAGATGACGTTGATCTTCCAGCAGGATCTGGCGCGTCTCAATGAGTTGCTGCGGCAGCTCGGACTCGAGCCGATCGATGCCGAGCGGCTGATCACATGAACCGTGGTGCGGTTACCGTCCTTATGCTCCTCGTCATGGCGCTCAGCGCGTGCGGCGGTAGGTCCTCCAGTCGTTTGCGAGGGGTCGGGGAGGCCCGACGTCGATCCAGATCTACGTCGACAACCAGAACTTCAGCGACATGACGCTGCCCGCGCTCACCAATCGGGGTCCTCAGCCGCTGGGCCGCATAGGCGGCTCGTCCCAACGCACGTTCACCCTGGACTGGCGGGACTGGACGAGATTCGGATTCGCATCGAAGTCTTGCCCGGTGACGAGTACGAGACCAATCCGGTCAACGCAGCTCCGGGAGACCGGTTGGAGCTGACGATTGAAAGAAACCCGAGGAATACTTTCTTGACGCGCAGGCGCTGAGGGAGGGGGCGCCATTACTCCCCGTAGGGCACCCAGATGTTCTTGACTTGCGTCGCCTCGCGCAGGAACTCCTGCCCCTGACCCTGCTCGTGGTCGAACCAGTCACGCGCTCTTCCGTAGCTGACCCACGTGCGCTTCATGTTGCCGGTGGATGCGCTCTCCGTGCGACGCGCGTCCTCGGCGCCGCCGAAGTGCCAGATGCCGTCCACGTCGTCGTGGCTCGCCAGGGTGGGCACGATCTCGGACCTCAGACCGGTCACGATGTTCACCACACCTCCGGGAACGTCCGAAGTGTCCAGGATTTGATATAGGTCGGTGGCGAGCAGCGGTCCGACCCCCGAAGGAACCGCGACGACCGCGTTGCCGACCGCGATGAGCGGTGCGACACACGAGACGAAGCCCAGCAGCGGATGCGCCTGCGGGCAGACGGCACCCATGACCCCGATCGGCTCCTTCATCGCGAGCGTGACGTTCCGGAAGGGGGTGTTGTGGACACGACCTTCCCATTTGTCCGCCCACGCAGCGTAGGTGAAGATCCTGTCGATGGTGGCGTCGAATTCCGTGCTCGCACCCTCGGCGTCTCCTGAGAGCGCCGCCAAGCGGTCGGTCAGCTCATCGCGGCGCGCTTCTAGGTTCTCCGCAAAGTAGTAGAGGATCTGCGCGCGATTGTGCGCGGAGCGGGCGGCCCACCCGGCTTGCGCTTTGCGTGCTGCCTCGACCGCGTTGCGAACGTCTTTGCGGTTGCCGCGGCCGACGTCGCCCATGGAGGAGCCATCTGCCGCGTACACGGGCAAGCTGTAGTTCCCGTCTGGCCGGCTCTGCTTGCCACCGATGTACAACTTGGCGGTACGGTCGATGGCCGGTGTGCCGTCGCTCGGAGCCTGCTCCTGGTGGGCGTTCGCGGTCGGCTCCTGTGCGAGCGGGGCGCCGTGCTCCCACGTGAGCCGCACGTAGTCGAGCAGTCCTTCTTCACCGCCTTCTCGGCCATACCCGCTTTCGCGGTAGCCGCCGAAGCCCGAGGCCGCGTCGAACAGGTTGGTGCAGTTCACCCAAACCGTCCCGGCCTTGATCTTGGGTGCGACGTCCAGCGCGAGGTTGATGTTCTCGGACCAGATGGACGCCGCGAGCCCGTAGCGGCTGTCGTTAGCGAGCGCGACCGCCTCGGAGGGCGTGCGAAACGTCATCATCACGACCACGGGGCCGAACACCTCGATCTGCGCCAGCGTGCCCGACGGAGCCACGTTCGTACATAGCGTCGGCGGGTAGAACCAGCCCTCACGCGGAGCGCTCCAAGACGGCTGCCACACTTCCGCACCCTCCGAGCGACCTTGCTCGACGAGGCTCTCGATCCTCTCGAGCTGTACCGGAGCCACGATTGCGCCCATATCGACGGTCTTGTCGAGAGGGTCGCCCATGCGCAGGGTCTCCATGCGCGCGCGCAGCTTCCGCTCCAGCGCCTCCGCCACACCTTCTTGAACGAGGATGCGTGAACCAGCGCAGCATACCTGACCCTGATTGAACCAGATGGCGTCGACGACGCCCTCCACGACCGAGTCGAGGTCGGCATCCTCGAAAATCACGAACGGGGACTTGCCGCCCAGCTCGAGTGATATCCGCTTTCCGCTTCCAGCGGTCGCCTCCCGGATGACGCGCCCCACGTCGGTCGAACCCGTGAAAGCGATCTTGTCGATGTCGGGGTGATCGACCAGAGCCGCTCCAGTCTCACCGTCGCCGGTGACGATGTTCACGACACCGTCGGGTAGCCCCACCTCTTGGCACAGTTCGGCGAAGAGCAGCGCGGTGAGCGACGTGAACTCCGCTGGCTTGAGCACAAGCGTGTTACCCGTTGCCAGCGCGGGAGCGATCTTCCAGGAGAGCATCAGCAGCGGAAAATTCCACGGAATGATCTGACCGACGACACCCAGGGGCTCGTAGTCGGGTAGCTCGTCCTCCATCAACTGTGCCCATCCAGCGTGGTGGTAGAAGTGCCGCGCGACCAGCGGAATATCGAGGTCGCGCGACTCCCGGATCGGCTTTCCGTTGTCCATGCTCTCGAGCACAGCCAGCAGCCGGGCGTGCTTCTGGATCTTGCGGGCGATCGCGTACAGGTAGCGAGCGCGTGCATGCGACCCGAGATCCCACCAGCCGGGTTGGGCCACGCGCGCGGCGGCCACGGCCGCTTCGACGTGCTCGACAGTACCTTGGCAGATCTTGGCGATGGGCTCGGCTGTCGCCGGGTTCGCCGTCTCGAACGACACACCCACAGCAGGGTCGGTCCAGTTGCCCCCGATGAAGTGCCCGAAGGCTCGACCGTGTTTATCGAGCCACTCGTTGGCGAACTGGGCGCTTTCCGGGGCCGGACCGTATTCGAGCGTCTCGAAGACTTCGGCGACCTTGCTCATGCGAGCGGGTGCCGGTGCAGCGCGGAATAGCGCCCGGTTACGTGGTGTTCGAGTTGTCGTTCGATGTCCGCCAGCAGCGAGGAAACGCCGAAGCGGAAAAGGTTGGGCTGCATCCACCCGGTGCCGAGCTCTTCTTTCATCAGGATCAGCCAGGTGAGTGCGTCCTTGGCGGTTCTGATTCCGCCTGCGGGCTTGAAGCCGATCGCGTAACCCGTGCGCTCAGCGTAGGCGCGGACCGCGCGTGCCATCGTCAGGCCCACGGGCAGTGTCGCGTTTACGCTCTCTTTTCCGGTGGACGTCTTTACGAAGTCCGCGCCCGCCATCATGCAGACGAGGCTCGCTTTGTGTACGTTGCGCAGCATGGCGAGTTCGCCCGTCGCGAGGATCGTCTTGATGTGGGCCTCGCCGCACGCGTCCCGGAAGGCCCGCACTTCGTCGTACAGCGCCTGCCAGTTCCCGGTGAGCACGTGCCCCCGAGTCACGACGATGTCGATCTCCTTTGCGCCGGCTGCTACCGACGCCTCGATCTCGGCGATGCGCTGCGGCAGCGGGTTCAGCCCGTGCGGAAAGCCGGTGGACACTGCGGCGACCGGAATGTCACTGCCGGCGAGCGCCTCCACCGCGGTCGGCACCATAGCGTGGTAGACACACACCGCGCCCGCGCGCACCGACTCGTCGCCCATGCCGAGCGCCTGAAGCAGGTCGCGGCGCACCGGCTGACGCGCTTTCGCGCAGAGCCGACGAACTCGGCCGGGCGTGTCGTCGCCCGCGAGCGTCGTCAGGTCGATCAGCGTGATCGCTTTGAGCAGCCATGCCGCCTGCCACTCCTTCTTCACGCTGCGGCGTGTGCCCAGCGTGGCCGCGCGACGTTCGACTGCGCTGCGATTCACGCGAATCTCGCGGATCCAGTCCAGCTCCAGCGGCATTCCCGGATTTCGCACCCCTTCGTGTAGATCCACCGGGCTCACTGCGCCCGCCGTCGCTGGATATCTTGCGGCGCGTTCGCGCGCGATGGAGTCTGTAGTCTTCATGCTGCTCATGTGTTGTGAATCCGGCGGGAAACTACCGAGGACCGCATCGGGATGACAGCCGATAGGCTTCCCATCGCACGTTTGCGGGAAGCCCTTCCGGCCTCGACCGGGTTAGGTCGGCGGGCACGGACATGCCACCAGGTGGGAGGATGATGAAGACACGCGGACTAAGGCGTCTGGCGGTGCTTAGCGCGGCTCTTGCGGTCGCCGGTTGTGGAGAGGAGCAGCCCGCTGATCTTTGGGGATGATGATCTCTGTGCCCTCGACCCAGACCTTCTGATCGCGGGTCTTCCCGCGGATGCCATACCCGCGTTGACACTTCCGAACATGGTTTCTGTCGGGGCGGAGGGAGCTGAGTACCTCTTCGACTTCGATCGAGTGCTGGGCGTCGTGGTCAACGGCGAGGCTCGCGCCTATCCGCACAATATCCTCTGGTATCACGAGATCGTAAACGACCGCATCGGAGACACCTGGATCTCGGTTACCTTCTGCCCGCTCACGGGCTTGGGCCTCGTCTTCGATCCATTCGTGGATGGGAATCTTCTGGAGCTCGGCGTCTCTGGGCTGCTGTTCGCGGAGCTAGGGGGCACGCTCGTGGGGCCGCTCGGTGGAAAGATCGTGCTCGACGCCATCGCGGGCTCGAACGGCTCCATTCAAGGCGTGAATGTGAGCAACGACGAGCGCGAGATCGTGTATCTGCAGCCAACGGTCAACTACCAGATCACGCCCTCGTTTCTCCTGGAGGTTGCGGCGCGCGTGCCGCTGCGCGGCCAGAACTTCCCGGCCGGACCGCAGTTCATGGTGGCGGTGTTTCATAGGCCGGCGGGTGGCAATTAGTTTCCGCGGCCGGCCCCCTTGGCCACGGAAGCGCTAGCCCCTATCGTCCGCCCCGTCGCCAGAGTGTCACCAGTTGGCGACCACCTTGAGGGGAGCGGAGGGAGACTGGTGTCTTCGGCGGTCTTCAAAACCGTGCGGCCCGGCTAGAACCCGGGTAGGTGGGTTCGATTCCCACACGTTCCCGCCAAGGTGGCGGCCCGTGAGCTCGCCGTCCCATCCGCTAGGGAAGGTAGATCCCTACCGGCCCACTTTGATGCGGAATCCCACTTCCACGCGGCCGTCTCCTGCGGGGGTCGCCTGCATCTCGATCGGTGCGGGGAAGTCCTGAAGGTGCGCCGAGACGTACGCGTCGGCGCCGCTCAGCAGCAGCAGGAAAATGCCTAACGCGGCCCAGTCCTCTCGTTGTTGGCGTCTCGAGTCTGCTAGGTCGCGCATGTCCTCCAGCGCCGCGTCACCGTCCAGTGCGGACTCGATTTCAGCCAGGTCGGTAACACCCTCCGCCGCGAGATCCTCCCGGAGCACGTTCTCCCTGAACTCGGCTCTCACGTTGATTTCGTTGAGGCGTGTCCGGGTGCGGAGAAGGCCATATGCGGTGATGGCCTCGAGTGTGAAGTAGAAGCCTGCGCGCGTGTGCGAACCTATCGAGGCGTGGCCCCAGCCCGGAAGGAGCACGGCCCTGAGGAAGGCGGTGCTTGGCTTCACAGGTATGAAGACAGCCGCGGAGTCAGGCTCGATGGCTTCCTGGCCGGAGAGCGGGACGGACGCGACGACAAAGCAAAACGCGCACACTAGGACGGGTGGCACCCGCCCGACCACCCCGGCAGGCACACCCCCGAAAAGTCCCGATGCGCTCGTCGTCACTGGATCGCGTTCTCCCACTGTACAAGTCTCGGGTCCTCGCCAGCGCGCAGGATCACGTAGCTGCGGTGGTATACCCAATCTCCGGAGTTCACGTACCATTTCTTCTCCCCGAAACGCTCGCATTCCGGCACGTGCGTATGCCCGAGCAGCACCAGGTCCAACTCAGGGCGTCTGCTCATCTCGTTGAGAGCCCACTCCTTTAGTGCTGCAGCCTTCACGAGTTCCTTGGGTCCCGGTGGGGTCCATCGATGCTCGGTCTCCGAAACCCCCGCGCCGATCCGGTCGCCGAGCCGGCGGGGCAACATTCCGAACGCGAAACGAGTCAGTCGACCCCGGAGAATCAGCCTGAGCGCGCGGTAGGAGAGATCCCCCCTTCCGAGACCGTCCCCGTGCGCCAGAAACGTACAGAGCCCGGCCATGTCCGTGGTGATGGGGTCCTGCAGGAACTCGACCCCCACTTCGTCACGCAGATGTGTGCCGCCCCACCAATCGTGGTTCCCGCCCATCAGGGTGACGCGTACGCCAGAATCGACGATTCGGCGGAGTTGCGTCAAGGTGGAATCGTAGCCGCGGCTGGTGCCCCAACGGTACTCGAACCAGAAGTCGAAGATGTCGCCGTTGAGCACGATCCAAGACGCGGCTTCAGCGGCCTGGTCGAGCCAGGTGGCGAAGGCGTCTTCCTGCTCGGCGGAGATGGTGCCGAGATGTACGTCAGAGGCGACGAGAACGGTTTGGTCGGAGTCGTTTTTCAGCACCTGCGAAACTACTCTCGAACAGGCAGGGGCTGGAAGGGGTAGGACAGCTATCTGAGCCCAACTAGCTTTGGCCTATGCCTGTTTTCGCGATGTCGTGCAGAACCCTGCGTGTGCTCCTGGCCGTCACGCTGATGCCGCTTGCGGTATCGTCGTGCGCGGCGCGCAGGGTTGTGATTGTGGCCACCGCCGTCGATCCGGAGCAAACCGCGCTGGCGCTCGAAGATCATACCAGAGTGGACGCCCCCATTCGCGTCATCTTCGACTGGGAGTTAAACGAGGCGGGCGTCAGGGTGAAGGGGCGGGGAGTGGCGCGCATCGAGCCGCCATACAAGGCGCGCGTCGATCTATTCCTCGGCAACAATGAGCTGATCCTCAAGGCCGCGCTAATAGGCGGCGAGCTGATCATGCCGCCTGGGCAGCCGCGCCAGATTCTTCCGCCGGCTGATCTGTTTTGGGCGACGTTGGGGGTCTTTCGACCGGACTACAGTGCAGAGTTCCTCGGCGGAGACGAGCTGGAGGAGGATGCGCTCCGGCTGCGCTACCGCTACGAGGACGGCAAAGAGCTGCACTACCGCATTGAAGACGGGTCACTCAAGAGGCTCGAGTTGCTCGAAGGCGAGACCGTGGTTCAGTGGGTGGAGGTCGAACTGGACGGCGACAGCAAATACCCCGTTCTGGCGACGTACCGCAACTTGGCGGCGTTCCGGGAGCTCAAGATCATTCGTGATCGACTCGACCGCGTCGAGTCCTATCCGCCGGATATCTGGAACCCCCTGGGCGAACGGGGGCGGTGATCTCATGACCAGGCAGCGGTTCACTTGGTGGCAGGGCGCACTGCTCGCGTTCGCCATCTCCGGGTGCCACTACTCGTTTCGCGCAGGCACATTTCCGCCGGATCACATCGCCACTATCGCCGTGCAGCCGTTCGACAACGAAACGAATCGCTTCGAGATATCGGGCGAGCTTTACGACCACCTGCTGCGCAACTTGCCGCGCGCACTAGGGATCAGGACCGCGGGCGCGGACGTTGCCGATGCCATCGTGCGAGGCACGATCATGCGCTACGACGTCATCGCGCCGAACTACCGAGCCGCCCAGCAAGGGCAGGCCGCGCAGGTTCTCCAGCGCCAGGTGTCGATCGGCGTCCAGGTCGAGATCGTCGATTTGGTGGAGAACGTGATCCTTTGGGAGTCCCGTGGCCTGGTCGCCCAGGGCGAGTTCCTGGAGTCGTCGGAGAGCGAGGAAGTGGGGCGTCTGGAGGCCATCGAGCTGCTCGTCCAAAAGATTGTGGACGGCGCTCAGTCTAACTGGTAGATTCGCGCTCGTTCCAGCCGGATGAGGGTCCGCCAGCGTCCGATTCCACGAGATTCACTGCCTAGGGAGACACATTGCTCCGAGCCTTCGGACTAGGCACAATTCTCGTCGTTTTCTGGCTGCTTCTCTCGGGCCACTACACGCTGATGCTCATCAGCTTCGGAGTCGGATCGTCCGCGCTGGTCGTTTATCTCGCGTTGCGCATGGACGTCGTGGACCACGAAGGCGTTCCATTGCAATTGGGCGGGCGATTCTGGCTTTACCTCCCCTGGCTCATGAAAGAGATCTTCGTCGCCAACGTGGCCGTGGCGAAGGTCATTCTCCACCCGAAGCTCCCCATCAGCCCGATCACGGTGATTTTCCATGGAAGTCAAAAGACGGACATCGGGCGCTTCATCTACGCGAACTCGATCACGCTGACCCCCGGCACCATCACGACCGGGGTCGAGGGACAAGACTTCGAGATCCACGCCCTCACGTATGCGGACGTGGATGGTCGCGAGGAAGACGAGATGGATCGCCGCGTGACCTGGGTCGAGCAGGGCGACTAGATGTTCGTCGCAGCCACCGCCGGCATCTTGATCAGCATGACGCTCGCGATGGTGCGCGCGTTGCTCGGCCCGACGGTGTACGACCGCGTGCTCGCGGTGAACACGTTCGGCACCAAGACCGTCCTGCTGATCGCCGCGCTCGGCTTCCTCACGGGGCGACCTGAGTTCCTCGACCTCGCGATCGTGTACGCGCTCATCAACTTCATTGCCACAATCGCCGTGCTGAAGTTCTTCGAGTACGGGGATCTCGGGCACGAGCGCCGTGACGAAGCGGTGCTCGACTGATGGAGATCGTGCTCGACGGGCTCAGCTGGCTGTGCATCGTGGGCGGGCTGTTCTTCATGCTCGTCGGCACACTGGGCCTTCTGCGCATGCCGGATGTCTACACGCGGCTGCACGCCGCCGGCATGACGGACACCATGGGCGCGGGCCTGCTTTTGCTCGGTATGGGCCTGCAGACCATCATCGGTATCGTGGACGGAGATGGCCAGTATTGGTTCGTGCTCTTCCGGCTCGTGTTCGTGTACGCGTTCTTGCTCTTCACGAGCCCGATCGCCACGCACGCGGTCGCGCGTGCGGCGCTGCACGGCGGGTTGGAACCGTATCGCGCGCCGGCGGAGTCGGCGGACTGATGATCGAGCTCGTCGACGTCGCATTGCTACTCCTGCTGAGCGTGACCGCGTTGGCGATCGTCCGTCAGCAGAATCTGTTCGCGGCCGTGATGATGGCGGGCATCTACAGCGTGCTATCGGCAGGGCTGTTCGTGGTGATGGACGCCGTGGACGTCGCGTTCACGGAAGCTGCCGTCGGCGCCGGCATCTCGACAGTGCTCATGCTCGGCACCCTGGCGCTCGTGGGCCACAGTGAGCACAAGCCGAAGCACCGGCCCATCCTGCCGCTCCTGGTCGTCGTGCTCACCGGCGGAGTGCTCGTCTATGGCACGTTGGACATGCCTCCGTTCGGCGACCCCGCCAACCCGATCCACCACCACGTGGCACCTCACTACCTGGAGGAGTCGGAGCACGAGATTGGCGTCCCCAACGTCGTGACATCGGTGCTCGCTTCGTATCGAGGCTATGACACGATGGGCGAGACCACGGTGATCTTCGCGGCGGCGGTCGGCGTGCTGCTCCTGCTTGCGCGCGGGCCGGGCCCGCGTCGCGTTCTCGTGAACGGGCTGTGGACTACCGTCGCGCGCGAAGAAGAGCCCCCCGAGCTCGAGGCGGACGAGGCTCCCGCAACCGAGGACGACGAACCCAAGGAGGATGACGATGGATGATCGCGTGATCCTCCGGGTCGGAGCCAAGATCCTGATCCCCTTTATCCTCCTCTTCGCTCTCTACGTCCAGTTCCACGGGGATTTTGGACCGGGCGGTGGATTCCAGGCGGGTGTCATCTTCGCGGCGGGTTTCATCCTGTACGCGCTGGTCTATGGACTCGGCACCGCGAAGCGCGCTCTTCCGCCCACAGCGGTCTACGTCTGCGCCGCAGCGGGCGTGTTGATTTATGCCGGCGTCGGCTACCTGACGATGGCGCTCGGAGGGGAGTTCCTCGCATACAACGTGCTCCGTCACGACCCCGAGCACGGCCAGGAATTAGGGATCCTGCTCGTGGAGCTCGGCGTCCTGGTCACGGTCTTCGGCTCCATGGTCGCGATCTTCTACGCGTTTGCCGGACGCAGGAAAGTCCAGACGTGATCGGGCTCGGACTCTTCAACTACTGGGTCGTCATCTTCCTGATGATGGTCGGGTTTTACACCCTCATCGCGCGCGGGAACCTCGTCAAGAAGATCATCGGCCTGAACATCTTCCAGACATCGGTCTTCATCCTCTACATCACTATGGGGAAGATCGCGGGTGGAACTGCGCCGATCTTTGTGCAAGGGGAGCAGGAGGTCGTGTACTCGAACCCGATCCCGCATGTGCTGATCCTGACGGCGATCGTCGTTGGCGTGGCCACGTCCGCGCTCGGCCTCAGCTTGGTGGTGCGCATCAACGAGGCGTTCGGCACCATCGAAGAAGACGAGATCGAGGATACGGCCCTGTGAGCCATCACCTGCCGGTCCTGCTCGTCGTCATCCCGCTCGTCGCGGCACCTTTCGCGGCCTTGGTCAACCGGCCCCGTGTCTCCTGGGCCATCGCGTTGGGCTCGGCATGGTGGGCGTTTTTGGCCGCTTTCGCGCTGCTCAGGCAGGTCATGGCGGATGGGCCGATCCACTACGCGTTGGGTGACTGGGCGGCACCGTACGGGATAGAGTACGTCGTTGATCCGGCGAACGCTTGGGTCCTGCTGATCGTGGGGATGATCGCTGCGGTGGTGACGCCCTATGCCCTTCTGAGCATAGAACGCGAGGTGCCTGACGCCCGGATCCCGCTCTTTTACGCGGCATTCATCCTGTGCATGACGGGACTGCTCGGCATCGCCATCACCGGTGACGTCTTCAACGTCTTCGTCTTCCTGGAGATCTCGTCGCTATCTGCGTATGCGCTCATCGCGCTCGGTCGGGACCGCCGTGCGCTCACGGCCTCGTATCAGTATTTGATCATGGGAAGCGTGGGTGCGACGTTCATCGTGATCGGCATCGGGCTGCTGTATGTGATGACCGGAACGCTGAACATGGCGGACCTCGCGCAGATTCTGCCAGAGCTCGAACCCAATCGCACGATTCCGGTGGCGTTCACGTTCCTGACGGTCGGAATCACGCTGAAGCTCGCGCTCTTCCCGCTACATCTGTGGCTGCCGAACGCCTATACGTACGCGCCCTCGGCGGTAACGGCGTTCATTGCGTCTACGGCGACCAAGGTCGCGGTATACCTGCTTCTGCGTTTCTTCTTCACCATCTTCGGCGCTTCTTTTTCCTTCGGCGAGATGCAGTTGGACAAGGTCCTGATGCCCTTGGCGCTGGTCGCGATTCTGACCATGTCGATCGTCGCCATCTACCAGGACAATGTGAAGCGACTGCTCGCCTACTCCAGCGTCGCGCAGATCGGATACATGGTGCTCGGCATCAGTCTTGCGTCAGCCCTGGGCCTCACGGCGGGTATCCTGCACCTGTTCAACCACGCGCTCATGAAGGGCGCGCTCTTCATGGCGATGGGATGCGTGATGTACCGCGTAGGCTCGGTACGCATCGAGCGTATGAACGGTCTGGCGCGCGCGATGCCGTGGACGATGGCGGCGTTTGTCGCCGGAGGCCTCAGCATCATCGGCGTGCCGCTCACCGTCGGCTTCATCAGCAAGTGGTACTTGATCCAAGCGGCGCTGGAGCAGGGTCTGTGGCCGGTCGCAGTCGTCGTGCTGGTGGGGTCGTTGCTCGCAGTCGTGTACGTTTGGAAGGTGGTCGAGGTCGCATATTTCCGTGACCTGGACGCCGATGCGGACATCCAGGAAGCGCCGCTCTCCATGCTGATCGCCACGTGGGCGCTGGTGCTCGCGAACTTTTGGTTCGGGATCGACGCAAGCGCCACCACCGGCGTAGCCCGCCGCGCGGCCGAGGTCCTCTTGGGGGTCGGATCATGAGCGCGAGGGCCCGATCGTGAGCTCCGGCCTGCTGATCGCCCTCAGTGTGCTGCTGCCAGTGGCGGGGGCATTCGTCGTGCTCGCGTTGGGCAAGTGGCCCAACGCCCGCGAGGCTGTGACGCTCATCACTGGAGGCGGGACCTTGTGGCTGGTGAGTGGTCTGCTGCCGTACCTGCGCGAGGGCGCGCGCCCCCGCCTCGACATACTCGAGGTCATGCCCGGCGTGCAGCTGGCGTTCGAGGTCGAGCCGTTGGGTCTGCTCTTTGCGTTGGTCGCTTCGTTCCTGTGGATCGTGACGACGATTTACGCGATCGGCTACATGAGGGGGCACGAGGAGGAGAACCAGACGCGCTTCTATTTCTTCTTCGCGATCGCGATCGCAGGTGCCATCGGAGTCGCGTTCAGCGCCAACTTGTTCACGCTATTCGCGTTCTACGAAGTCCTGACGCTGTGCACCTTCCCATTGGTTACGCACCATCAGACGGACGAGGCACGTAGGGCCGGGCGTGTGTACCTTGGCGTTCTGCTCACGACGTCGATCGCATTCCAGTTGCTGGCGATCATCTGGACGTGGCAACTCGCGGGCACGGTCGAGTTCACACAGGGTGGCATTCTGGCGGGTACTGCGTCGGCGGGTGTTTTGGGTGCGATCCTGGTGTTGTTCGTGTTCGGGGTCGGCAAGGCCGCGGTCATGCCGTTCCATCGCTGGTTGCCGGCCGCGATGGTCGCGCCGACGCCTGTCTCTGCGCTGCTGCATGCGGTCGCGGTCGTGAAGGCCGGTGTCTTCACCATCCTCAAGGTTTCGGTCTACGTCTTCGGCCTCGATCTGCTAGGCGCGCTCGCCGCGACCGCGTGGCTGGCGTGGGCCGCGGCTGCGACGATCATCCTTGGCTCACTGATCGCCTTCACCAAGGACAACCTCAAGGCTCGCCTCGCGTACTCCACCATCAGCCAACTCTCGTACATCGTGCTGGGCGCCCTGCTGGCGAATCGTTGGGGCGTTATCGGCGGCGGCATGCATATCGCGATGCACGCGTTCGGTAAGATCACGCTCTTCTTCGCGGCGGGAGCCATCCTAGTCGCCGCGCATGAGAAGGACATCAGCCGCATGCATGGGCTCGGCCGCACCATGCCCATCACGTTCGGCGCATTCTTCATCGGCGCGCTCTCGATCATCGGCCTTCCGCCGGCCGGCGGTAGTTGGAGCAAGTGGTTTCTGGGCATGGGCACGCTCGAAGCAGGGCAGGTGGGTCTGCTCGCCGTGCTCATGGTGAGCTCGCTCTTGGGCCTCTATTACCTGCTCGAGGTGCCGGTGAAGGCGTTCTTCTTCAAGCCGCCCGAGGACGCGCACCGCCCTGAAGGGATCCACGAAGCGCCCACGGCGTCGCTGATAGCGATGATCGTGACCGCGGCTGCGACCATCGGTCTTTTCGCCTATCCGGATCTGGCGTATGAGCTCATGTCGATGGTCGTGCCGGGAGGCGCTCCGTGAGTGCGCCCGGTGAGCGGCGGCCTGATGGCGAGGCCGGCCAAGAGCCAGACCACGGACACAAGCAGCCGATCGGCTGGATGGACAAGCCGGACTTCGTGAAGCGGCTCTTCTTGGCGTTCTACGCGATCTGCGGCGTGCTCATCGTCGCGGAAGTCGTGTTCGGAAAGGCCACCGAGCACCCGCACCCCTACGAAGGGCCGTTCGGCTTCTACGCCGTCTACGGCTTCATCTCGTTCTGGTTCCTCGTACTGCTCGCGAAGCCGATGCGGAAGCTGCTGATCCGCTCCGAGGACTACTACGAGCGCGAGGGGGGCGATGATGCTGAGTAGCCTGCCACCGTTTGCGCTCTTCTTCATCGGCGCGGTCGCGGTCGGCTTCACGAAGGGGCTGCCCCGCAAGGTGCTCGTGCTCGCGATCCCGCTGCTGGGCGGGCTGAACCTCTGGTTCAATGTCGATCCGGGGCTGCACCTGCAATTCCAGTTCCTGGGCGAGTACACGGTTACGCCCTTCCGGGCGGACAAGCTGAGTCTCCTGTTCGGATATCTCTTCCACCTCGCCGCTTTCCTCGGGTTCCTGTATGCGCTGCACCTCGGCGACGGCGACGTCGACGGCGCGGTCGCAGAAGAGGATCAGACCGGGGGCGACACGGCCGGCCTGCAGCACGTCTCCGCGATGCTGTACGCGGGCAGCGCGCTTGGCGCGGTCTTCGCCGGCGACTTCATCACGCTGTTCGTCTTTTGGGAGCTGCTCGCGCTCACGTCGGTCTTCCTGATCTGGGCGCGGAACTCCGAGCGCTCTTATGCGACCGGCTTCCGGTACCTGATCATCCACGTGGTCTCCGGTGTGCTCTTGCTCTCCGGCGCGCTCATGCTCGCGAATCGCACAGGCTCGATCGAATTCGGGCATATCGCGGGCGAGCTCGGGAGCGACGGCTCGGGCGGGCTCATCGCCGCGGGACCCGGTGGTTGGATCCTGCTCATCGCGTTCGGCATCAAGGCAGGCTTCCCGCTCGCGCACAACTGGATCACCGAGTCGTACCCGGAGAGCACGCCGACCGGCGCGGTCTTCCTGAGCGCCTTCACGACCAAGGTCGCGGTCTACGCCCTGGCGCGGGGATTCGGGGGCGCGGATGCGCTCATCTACATCGGGACCGCGATGACGTTCTTCCCGATCTTCTACGCGGTGCTCGAAAACGACCTGCGCCGCGTGCTCGGCTACTCGATGATCAACCAGATCGGCTTCATGGTCGCGGGCATCGGAATTGGGACCGCATTGGCCGTGAACGGTGCGGTCGCGCACGCGTTCGCGGACGTGATCTTCAAAGGTCTGCTCTTCATGGCGATGGGCGCGGTCATGACGATGACGGGGCGCACAAAGGGCACTGATCTCGGCGGGCTCTATAAGACCATGCCGTTTACGGCGACGCTGTGCATCGTGGGCGCCATGGCCATCTCGGCGTTCCCGTTCTTCAGCGCGTTCGTGACGAAGTCGATGATCATGGTCGCGGCCATCGAAGAGCATCACTACATCGTGTGGCTCTTCATGCTCTTCGCCTCGGCGGGCGTGCTCGAGCATGCAGGCATCAAGATTCCGTTCTTCTCCTTCTTCGCGCACGATTCCGGTATCCGTGCCAAAGAGCCGCCGAAGAACATGCTGATCGCGATGTCGATCGGCGCCGTGCTCTGCGTGCTGATCGGGATGTTCCCAAAGCAGTTGTACGCGTTGCTGCCAATGGAGATGGACTATCACCCCTACGACACGACGCATGTCCTGGTCCAGCTCCAACTACTGTGCTTCGGCGCGCTCGGTTTCATCACGCTCATGAAGAGCGGAGTCTATCCGGACGAGAAGCGCGCGGTGCATATCGACGCCGAGATTCTGTACCGAAAGCTGGCGCCCTGGCTGGTCCGCACCGTGGGGGGAGCCGTCGCGCGCATCGACGCTTACGTGCGTGCGTCAGTGCTCGAGCTCGTAGGGTCCGTTCTCCAGGTGGCGGCCAAGGCTCACGGCCCCGTCGGACCGCTCGCGCGTAGTTGGCCCACCGGCAGCATGGTGCTTTGGGTGGCCATACTTCTCGTGGCGTACCTTTTGTTCTATCTCTGATCATGCCGCCGAGTCGGGTAAACGTTCTCTCTCGCGACGAGTTGATCGCCCGCTTTGGGCGGCCCCGCGACACGCCGCTCGTATTCACCAACGGGTGCTTCGAGCTGCTGCATCCGGGTCACGTATCGTATCTGGCTGCCGCGAGGGCATTGGGTGGGCAGCTCGTGGTCGGGGTGAACACGGATGACTCGGCTCGCCGACTGGGCAAGTCGAAGCCCGGCTCGGCAATGGAGGACGAACGGCCACTGGTAGGCGAGCGAGACCGCGCAGTCGTGGTTGCCGCGCTCGAGTCGGTGGACGCTGTATGCCTGTTCGACGAGGACACTCCTCGTGAGCTCGTCGCAGAGCTGCTTCCCGATGTGCTGGTGAAGGGCGGTGACTGGGCTCTCGACGAGATCGTCGGGCGCGCCGAAGTGGAAGCTGCAGGTGGGCGTGTGGAGCTCATCCCGTTTGTTGAAGGATACTCGACCACCGAATTGCTAAACCGAATCCGAGGAGGATCGTCGTGAGTGAAAGGAGCGGTGACCGGCGGCCGGACCAGAACCGCCCCGTCACCATCGAGACAGGCATCGCACCCTACGCGGAGGGGTCTTGCATCATCGCTACCGGCTCCACGCGCGTACTTTGCACAGCCTCCGTCGTCGAGGGCGTGCCGCGTTGGCGCGAGGCTAGCGGAGCCGGATGGGTGACCGCGGAGTACGCGATGCTGCCACGCGCGACGCATACGCGCACGCGTCGTGAGCGCACCGGCCCCAAGGGGCGTACGCAAGAGATCCAGCGCCTGATAGGGCGCTCGCTGCGGTCGGTGACGGACATGAAGCTGCTGGGTCCCAATACCCTCACCATCGATTGCGACGTCCTGCAAGCGGATGGGGGTACGCGCACCGCATCAATCACCGGTGCGTGTGTTGCACTCGCGTTGGCGGGAGACTGGATGGTGGATGAAGGGCTCGTGGACCGGAACCCTCTGCGGGAGCGAGTGGCCGCGGTGAGCGTCGGCATCGTCGATGGGGAAGTGTTCCTCGACCTCGACTATCCGGAGGATTCGGGCGCTCAAGTCGACATGAATGTGGTGGGTACCGAGAGCGGCGGACTCGTGGAGGTCCAGGGCACTGCCGAAGGCGACCCGTTCCCGCGCAGTGATCTCGACGCGCTCATGGACCTCGCGATGTCGGGCCTCGAGATGCTCTTCGCGGCCCAGGCCCGGGCACTTCAAGGAGGCTGAGTGGACCTTCTCGTCGCAACAAGAAGCCTCGACAAGATGGTTGAGATCCGCCGCCTCCTGGGGGCCGTGCCCGGACTGCGTCTGATCGATCTGGACAGCGCGGGAATCGCGAAGGATCCTGCCGAAGAAGAGCTCGAGCCGTACGAGACCTTCGAAGAAAACGCGCGCTCCAAGGCGGAGTACTTCCATGCCAAGTCCGGGATCCCGACCGTTGCCGATGATTCGGGCCTCGTGGTCGATGCTTTGGGCGGTGCACCGGGCGTGCGCTCCAAGCGCTTCGCGCCCGACCGGGGCTTGCAGGGCAAGGAGCTCGACCACGCCAACAACGACCACCTCATGGCGCAGCTAGGCGATCTCGATCTCGCCATGCGGACAGGCCGCTACGTATGCGCGGCCGTGCTCGTCGGAGTCACCGAAGCTCCGCTCGTGGTTCGCGGCGAAGCGGAGGGACTGATCGGGGGCCAGCCCAGGGGCGCCGGGGGCTTCGGCTACGACCCATACTTCTTCGATCCCAAGATCGCGAAGACCTTCGCAGAGCTCGACGTCGAGCAGAAGAACGAGCGCAGCCATCGAGGGAAGGCTTTCCGTGCGCTGGCTAACGAGTTGATCGCGCAGAGAATGCAATGAGCGCAGAGGACAAGTATGTGCCGCTCGAGATCGTACCGACCGAAGACGAAGCTCGACTGCGCATCCGTTGGAAAGACGGTGTGGCCTCGGAGTTCGTGCCGCGCCAGCTTCGGCTGCTCTGTCCTTGCGCGGGCTGTGTCGATGAGATGACGGGCGTGCGCACGCTGTTGCCCGAATATGTGGATGAGTCGGTGTACCCGATGGCCATCCACTACGTGGGGCAGTACGCGTTGCAATTCGTGTGGAGCGACGGGCACTCGGCGGGGCTCTACACCTTCGCGTACCTGCGCGAGATGTCAGATTCGGCGCTGGAAGGGGAGGGTGCCGGTTAGGACAGCGCTTGTGTGACTAGGCGGTGGCGTCGCATTGTCATCACACGCCCCCGTTGGAGATGGACTGTGCCGGTGTCGCACGAGATCGACGTGACGAAGGGCGTTGTGTTCACGACCTGGTCAGGTGACGTGACGCTCGAGGAGGCGCGCTCCCACTTGCGGCAATTGCGCGATGACCCCGACTTCCTTCCATCCATGGGGCAGCTCTCCGACGCGCGTGACGTGACCTCGACGGTGCCGGCCGAAGGCATCAGGGAGTTGGCGAGCAATACGCCATTCGGGGAGGGGAGTCGTCGCGCGATCGTCGTGACGAGCGATGTTGTTTTCGGAGTGTCACGCATGTATGAGCTCCGACAGCTCGAAGGCGGAGCCGACGTGAAACTCTTCCGGGACATACAGGAAGCGCGGGCGTGGTTGGGGCTAGAGCGGGCAGAGGGCTGAAGACCTCGCCGCTAGCTGGTGCCTTGCCTGAGTCAGCGACTCAGCACGTGCAGGCCGTCTCCCCGGGATTGCTCGCGGTGGTTGGGCCGACGGTCGGAGTGGTCGCGTTGCCATAGAAGACGACTCAACCTTCGCTGGTGCCCATCGCGGCGTGAATTGCCCTAGCCGACCAACCATCGATCGTCGCAGCAATGACCACAGTGATACCGTCGGAAACCTCATAATCGAGGTCCGACCGGACGGTCGTGTACGCGTATGCGTTGTGGTAGTAAATCTCCTGCTGACTGGCCAGATTCTTGAGATCGGCTTTCATCGTGCTGTAGTAGGCCTTCTCCCGAACGGTGGAAAACTTCGGAATGGCGATGGACGCCGAGATCCCGATGATCACGACCACGATCAGGAGCTCGATCAGGGTAAAGCCTTTGTGTTTCCTCATTTTGCGCATGATAGAGGTTGCCCCGACTACGTGCGACGTTCTAACAAATGCTATCGTGGATCCGCTTTTGTCAAACCTCTTGACCGGTGCTTGCCCGATCGCGTGGCGATGCCCATGCTGAGCGCCGCATGCCTATCAAATCGGTACTCGACGCGACCAACCTGGGAGCTGAGAACGTTATGAGTAAGTCTCACGTTGACGATCACGGTAGTGGCACGCGCTCGACCGCTAGAGTCGGTGCGTGTCTACTGATCGCACTGACTTCTGCGTGCCAGGAGGCCCCTGAAACATCTGCCACAGCACGCTCCGCGGACGCACCCACTCTCGTAGTTCTCATGGCGGTCGATCAGCTGCGGGCCGATCTCCTGGACAGGTATGACACGCTGTTCGTGGGAGGCTTCCGGAGGCTGCTCGACGATGGATATCGGTTCACTTCAGCGACCCATGACCATGCGCTGACCGAGACCGCGCCGGGGCACACCTCGTTGTCCACAGGCGTCTATCCGACGCGCCACGGCATCGTGGCCAACACCTGGTCCGAGTTCCAAGACGGTGCCTGGCGGTCGGTCTACTCGATGGAGGACTTGGATCGCCCGGTTCTGGGCTACCCGGATCTGCCAGGTCGCTCCTCGGCGAACCTGAACCGTCGAGGTCTACCAGATTGGATCGTATCAGCCGATCAGGCGTCGAGAGTGGTGTCGATCTCGAGGAAGGATCGGGCGGCGATTGGTCTCGCGGCAAAGGCCGAGGGAGAGGTGTATTGGCTGGTCGACGGTGGGGATGGCTTCGTCACTTCGGAGTTCTACCACGCCGAATTGCCGACTTGGCTGGCAGACTTCAACGCCACCACCATGCCGCTCGTTTACTCGGACTCGGTGTGGGAGAGCACGATTCCAGCCGGGGCTCGGTATCTGAGCCGTCCGGATACATCGATGTTCGAGCTCGATGGCGAGCATTCCGCATTCCCCCACCGGCCGAGTGACATGGGGGATGCCACAGATGCACGCGCGCTGAATCGCTGGAGATATTTGTATACGCCGTTCCCCGATCGCGCGGTGTTTTCTCTAGCTGGGGAAGCCATCCGGCAGCTCCAGCTTGGACAACGCGAGAGTCTGGATTACTTGGGGGTCTCCCTTTCTCAGACAGACCTCGTCGGGCATTTCTACGGGCCGCTCAGCCGGGAGCAGCTCGACAACCTTCTGAGGCTAGACCGGGAGCTGGAACGCTTCTTCACCCTGCTCGACGAGGCGGTCGGGCCGGGACGCTGGGTCCTGGCGCTCTCGGCCGACCATGGCGTTCTGGACATACCGGGGCACCTCGTTGAGAGCGGCGTCGATGCCGCCAAGCTTACCGCCGGCGATCGCCGGGAGTTGCGGGAGCGCGTGCAGGCGGCGCTCGAAGGAGCCGGAGCGGATGACGATCGAGAGGAGGTGGCCAAGGCGGCGCTCCTGGCTCTTCCGTTCGTCCAGAACGCCTACACCTACACAGAAGTCGAGGCGGGCGCATCTGTCGACTCTTTCGGAGTGCTCTTCGCCCGCTCGTTCTCGAGAACACGAGCGGCGGGCCCTGCCGCGAGGTACGGCGTACATCTGCGCCTGCGACCGAACGTGCTTTGGGGTTTGGGCAATCTGCGCACGAGCCACGGCTCTTCCTATTACTACGATCGTCACGTGCCCATGATGTTTCTCGGAGGGGCGATCTCGGCTGGTGTCTCGAACGAGCGAGTGGCCACCGTGGATGTCGCTCCGACGCTGGCCTGGCTGACCGGCACCCTGGCGCCGGATGATTTGGATGGCAGAGTCCTGGAGAGTGTGCAGCGCCGCTGATCCTTCCCAGGGCCGGCCAGCAAATGTCTTGTGCGGTGCGAGACGTCGACCCATGGTCCGGCACCTGAGGAATCGAGCAAGAATGGCCACGACTCGGAGATAGAGACGACATGTCGCACGTGACACGACAGGCCCGACCCTTGCTGCTCGCCTTGGTGGTAACCGTGGGAGGGGCATGCGGCGGTGATGACGGCCTCGCGCCAGGAGAGGAGGTTCTGGTCACGGGCACTTGGTCCGGTACTACGACTATCGGGCTCGTGCTCACCCTGACGATGACTGAAAGCAGCAGCGGCGTTGTTTCGGGCACCGGGACCTTCGGCAGCGACGCTGCGGTGCTCAATGTCACGATCCAGCAGGGCAGCCACAATTTTCCCAACTTGAGCCTGACGATCGTTGCGGGCGACGACATCTTGACCTTCCTCGGCACCGTCGAAAGCCAGACACGCATCGAGGGCCGGTTCAACGGCTCGGGCCTCTTCAATGCGCCCCTTACGCTCACCAAGAACTGAGTGCGAACCCCCATTGTGGACGAGTCACGTGCCGTCGTGGATCTTGGGAGATGAAGCGCGCTCACCTGGTAGTCCGGCCGGTTTTTCTGGCGACCTCACTGTCGTTGTTGATGGCGACCACGCTCGCAGCGCAGACGGCACTCGGCACGGCGGAACAGCGAAACGCCTTGGTGGACCACATCCTCGAGCTCACCGCGGCTCGTGAAGCTTGGTCGCCCGTCAAAGAGGCGAACATGCGTTACAGCCCCATGGCCGATATGGAGGCGATCCGGGCGGAAGTGGTCGGCGCCAGCACCGAAGCACAGTTGTTCTTTGCACTCGTGAAGCTGAGTAACGTGCGCCGGGACTCACACTTGTCGGTGTCGGCTGTCGAAGGCGGGCTTCGCGTTCCCGCCCAACCCGTGCTGCGAGCGCCGATCAGCGTGCTCGCGGACTTCTCCGATATCGATGCGCCGTCGTTCTTCATCTCAGGGGTCGATGCGGTGGCCGCGGGTGACAGCCGCATCGAGCCGGGCGACCTCATCCTCACTATAAACGGGAGCTCGACCCCCGAGCACATAGCGATCTTCCGGGAGTGGATCCGCTACTCGTCGATCCGGAGTCTGCACTGGAAATTGGCGCAGTCGTTGCCGATCCGTCCGTCCGACACCCCGCCTTGGTTGTACGGGGAGCGTCTGGACCTCGAGTTGGAGAAAGAGTCGGGGGAGCGCTACTCGGTCTCGCTGCCTTATGTAGACGGTGACGAGCTCGACATCGTGGAGGGCGAGCTCGTTCTCTATCCTGGCTTCACGACTGTGATGGAGCGCTTCAACTTCAACGTGCTGCGCCCGGATGACGGAAGGAAAGTCGTGCTACTACAGTGGCTCGACTTCGAGTTCGAGCTGATCCAGGACGTTGTGGACCTCATGGATTACGCCCAAAAGGAAGGCCTGCTCGAGCACATGCTCGTCATCGATGTCACCGACAGCAGTGGTGGCTCCAGGGGAGCCTACGCGATCCAACGTCTCGTCGACCGTCCGTTCCGTACCACGTTCGGCAACATCCGACTCAGTTCAGGCGCAGAGCCGTTCATAACGCGGTGGGCAGCCGCCGAGGATCGGTCCGACGCACCCGATATCTTCGGCTTGAACGAGAGCGGTAGTTGGCTGCACGAGTGGGCGCGCACGGACGCCATCCAGGCGCTGGAACGCGGCGACGACTACACGGCCCCCGTGCCGTTCAAGCTGGCGCATCTGCCCAAGGACTCCGACGGCGTCTTGCAGCCTGCGCCCGTGCACTTTTCCGGACCGATCGCCATCATCGGCGGGCCACGCGGTGGCTCACACCTAGATCAGTTCATGGCGATGTTCGCCGACAACAACCTCGCGTTCACCATTGGCATGCCGACGGGAGGCTACAGCAACACCTGGGAAGCGAGTGAGGTGCTCACCTTCCCGGGGACCGATCAGCCCGTGGTCGAGTTCATGTGGAACATCGGCCACACGCTGCGACCCAACGGCGAAATCCTGGAAGGAAATCCCGTGATGCCGGAGGTGTACGTTCCGCTCACACGGGAGAACTTCCGCACCTACCACCGGGATCTGTTGACGGCGGCGCTGGATCGGCTGGCGCGGAGCGTCAGCTAGGGCTCATCGGGGGCGGCTCAGTCCCGTGCACCAGCCCGTAGCGCCTGAATCGCCTCTACCGTAATCCCGGTCCGGAACTCGATCAGCTTTCGTCCCAGCTCCTGCGTCTGCGAGAGCGGCTCCAAACTGATCCCGTTGATCGACGCACGTCCCGCCTTCACTCGCTGAGCGAAGCGAATCGACGTTGGATCGATGACCGACATGATCGAGGCGATGGACAGTTCTTCATGGATTCCATCGGAGCCCTGGCTGGCGGAATATTCCATCTGCTCTGGTATTCCGAGCGTCTCCTGGATGTATTGGCGCACCTTGTCGTGGTTGTAGAACTCCGGGACGTGATGGAAGCGCGTTGGGTCCCCGTTGTACTTGCCGTTGAGCGCGTCTGCCGCTGCCTGCATGCCACGCCTGTTGCCGCCACTATCTCCGAGGAAGTAGACCTCTGTGAAGCCCATGCCGCGAAGGCTATCGCCCATGTCGGTCAGCCACGCGATGTACGTCTCTTGTGAGACCATCGGTCCGGTATTGCCGATCATGACAGCCCCGCTCGGACGGCCTGGCTCGAGCGTGACCAGCGGGGCGATCAAGGTCTGGCCGAGCGCCTGAGCCACCGATGCGCCCATGAGTTTGTTGGAGTAATTGTGCTTGCCGGACGCGAGGTGAGGTCCGTTGGCCTCCACGCCGCCGGTGAGGATCAGCGCCGTGGTACTACCGGCCCTGATCGCGTCGCGGATTTCCATCCACGTCAGCTCCTCGATCCACAAACTGGTGACCGCGTCAATCGGTCGCGCGGCATTCATCGCGGCTTCGCGCTCAGCAGCTCGTGCGGCCCGCTGCTCAGGCGTCAGATCTTGGCCACGCGGCCTCTGCGCCTCGGCGGTCGAGGCCAACAGGCAGGTCGAGAGCAAGAGCACCGACATCATCTTCATGGTTTTTTCCTCGATGGTTTCTACTCAGGCTCCAGCCGCAACAGGCGACGCGGCGGGAAACCGGTCAGGATCTTGAACACGAACCCGAGACCGTGCTCGCCATTCACACGATCGTATTCTGAGTCGGTGGCAGGTACTGCTACGTAGGTCCCCGTGACTCCCTCCGCCCTGATCCCGACGCTCGGATTCTCCAGGGTGCGCCTGTACCACGCCCGCGGCCAGTGGTTGGCTGCCACGAAAAGTTGTCCGTTGCTCTCGAGGCGCGCCAGGACTCGCTCGTGCGTGGCACCATCTTCATCCGTGGTCGTGATGACGAGCGTCGTGGCTCCTCCGGGTTGGAACGTGCCGAGCATGGACTCGAAGGCCCCCACAATCGCGACGTATCCCAGACACAGAAGCCCGATCAGCTTCGCGGCCTTCACTTTCGGGCGGGACATTATGCGCTCATCGGCCGGAGCTCAACACCGGCCGAGTCAACTGTGCAATATCCAGCTGGTTCACCTCGTCGATGATCTTGGCGTAGGCACGAGCTACCGCTTCGAGTCCGGCGGACGGGACCAGTTCCGGCACGTCACCGTCGGTGTGTTTGTGCTCGGGCGACCGTATGAGCTGCACCGAGGGTGCGTCCTTGTCGATGGCCATCATCTCCCCGGTGGCGCGGCCGTCCATCTCGCCGATCAACGTCACCCCGAATGTTTGGTAGGCGTCGAGCGTGATGTCGAGCAGCTTGTCACTGCCGTGGACCCACCAGCGGCGCGGCGAGACAGTCGTCGTGAGGCGCAGCTCGTTGTTGAACTGCACGAACTGCGTTGGCGCGATGTGCTCGCAGTTGATCATGAGCGCGGTGTTCTCCAGCATCCCCATGTCCCGTAGATACGTAGCGTTGGGCGAGCCGACATGGTGTCCAGCGGTGCCGATGAAGATGATGTCGCGCCGGCGCTGCTCGGCGGGAATCTGCGCGAAGTGCTCGGCCAGGCTGATCATCACCGCCATGCCCGAGGCGTTGTCGAGCGCGGCGTCATAGTAGCCGTCCATGTGCGCCATGACGTAGATCTTCTCGTCGGTCGTACCGGGGAGCGTCGCGAAGATACTGGGGCTCACGAGCCCCTCTCTCCACTCGATGTCGAGTTGGGCGGAGATCGTCACGGATTCGCCTGAGCCAACGAGGTCGCGCAGCCGCTGCCCGTCCTCCCAGCCCATGAAGAAGCCCGGTAGGTCCACTCCTTGGCTCACATACCGCGACGTGCCATCCGAGTCGCGGATCATCTGGAAGGCCCGCAGGCTCTGCCAGACGGACAGATTGCCGGCGTATCCCCAAATGCCGATGACCATGGAGGCGCCCCGCTCGCGTGCGCGGATCGTCGCCCCCTCCCACGATGCCGAGTTGCCCATCTGGCCGGGCGCGAGAATCGACTGAATGATCACTGCCTTGCCCTGGACGTCGCGTCCGACGAAGTCCGCGGCCGTCCCTAGGCCCACCCAAACGGCTTCGGCCTCGAGTCCATCGGGGAGGGCGGTCGAACGTGTCGCGGGGTTGGCAGATACGAACTCGAGCGTCTGGCCAGCGCCCGTCGCGCTCAAGCTCCAGTCGATGGGGAACCACTGTCGACCGAGCTCGAACTCCTGAGTGCGGATGTCTTCTAGGCCCAGGGCGCGGAACTTCCGCTTGCTCCAGTCGGCCGTCAGGGCCTCGTACTCCGTGCCGGAGATGCGTCCCCAGAAGCGGTTGCCGTCGTCTCGGCTGCGGCGTGAGATGGCGACGACCTCGTTCATCAAGGTCTTCAGGTGGCGACCGTCGATGCCTTCGTAGACCCGATCGGATCCGAACACGGCCCGCCGCAGGTGATCGTATGCGTCGTCACGGACCTCTCCGGACGCATCGAGCAGGACTCGGTAGTCCTGAGCCTCGAGCGCGGCGGTGGTGAGCGCCCCCATGATCGTGCAGGTGCAGAGCACGCGAATTGCGCTCGCGAAGGCTCCCGTCGGCTTCGTCTCTCTCATCGGATCCCTCCAGGCTCGGGCGGCCGCGTCGGCCACGCACCCTGACGAATCCTCACAATGGGATGGGCCCGCCCTGACCGAAAGATCGCCGGGGGTCTGGCTCTACCCGATCACCTCGGCATACAACCGGTACAGGTTGCGCCCCATGACCCTCTCGACGTCTTGCTCGAAGTAACCGCGCTCCACCAAACCGTCCCATACCACTTCCATGCGACGCGGCCCGTTCAGCTCGTCGATGAAGTAGGGCAGCTCGCTGCTCGTCACCTGACTGCCTTCCTCCCGGCGTAGCTCCGCCTCGTATTCGGGCGTCATCTCGATCACGCGATGATCGCGGTCACTGCCGATGCACACGTTCTCGATGCCACACACCTGGACCGCATGGTCGAGGTGATCGAAGTACGCGTGCAGGTTGTCCTGCTTCTTCAGGGTGAGGAACGGCCGCAATTGGCACACGCCCACCACGCCACCTCGGTCCGCGAGAGCCCTCAAGTTGGCGTCGGACGTGTTGCGCTCGTGGGGGTGAACGGCGTCGCATCCCGTGTGGGAGATGATCACAGGCATGCGCGAATGCTCGATGGTGTCCGCCATCGTGCGCTCGTTGGCGTGCGAGAGGTCGACGAGCATGCCGATCCCGTTCATGCGGTCGACCATCTCACGGCCGAACTCGGTCAGTCCCCCCCCGTCACCCGCCGCCCGGCATCCCACGCCCGCGAGGTTGCGCTCGTTATAGGTGACCTGACAACTCGTGAGCCCGAGTGAGTGGAACATGTCCACCCGAGTGAGATCGTCGTCGAATTGGGTCGCGTTCTGATACAGGTAGAAGACCGCCATGCGCCCCGAGCGTCGCGCCTCGTCGATCTGCGCGATCGAGGTGGCCTTCACAAACAGGTCCGGGTGCTCGGCCAGGTAACGGTCGTACTCCAAAAGGCCGTCGACCGCGAGCTCGAGAGCCTCGGCACCGACCGCCTTGGGATCGCAGAGCGTGACCGTGATCGAGTCGATGCCGCTCGCGAGCATCTCACGAACCAACGGCGGTTCATAGATCGTGCGCAGCTCGCCCATCGCGTCCATGATGAGGGCGCGCGGGTCGATAGGGCCGTGCGGGCCGCTGGGAAGAGCGTCCGCGCCAGTGGCCACGAGACCGGCCGTCACGGGGGTTGGTGTCAGATGCGCCCCGGCCGCCGCCACAGCGGTGCTCCTCAGAAAGGTCCGGCGGTCCATGGGAGGTCTCCTAGTAGCGCCAGCTGGTGAGGTCAGCACCGGCCGGATGGTTGGCCATCATGCGTTCGACCATGCGCGGCGCGAACATCTGGATATAGCGCAGGCGGCTGATCGCATTGGGCTGCGTAGGATCGCCGTTCCAGCAGTGCTCGTCGCGAGCTCCGTAGGTCACCTCGCCTCCGTAGTAAGGATCCGTGGTGCTCTCCAGGAATTCTTCCGCGAGGTAGACCGCGTTGTTCAGGTAGTAGTTGTCCATCTCCCCCACGTAGATGTGCAGCTTGCCCTCCAACTTGGGGCCGAGCGTCGCCCAGTCTCGCCGCATGATGTACGTGAGGTCGTAGTTCTCCCTCCAATATTCGGCGACCTCGGTGTCGATCTGGCCGGTGACCTTGTCCCAGATTCGCTTGGGGTATCCGTCGTCACCGACTGGAGAGTAGACCGACTCCCACACATCCCACTGCTGGCCGGAACGGGTTTTGGTCCCGAGCACGAGCTCCAGGAGGTTCGACTCCTCGAGCGTGCGATCGACGTGTCCGAGGTAGTCCCTACGTCCGGGGCGCTTCGTCACCTTGAACGGTGCATCCAGGGTGTAGGCGTTCTCATGCGCGTAGAGGTCCACGACGGTGTAGGCACGGAAGTCGATGGGGTCCGGGCAGGCCACGTAGGCGCCGTTGAAGTCGTCGGGATACAGCACTTGGACGGCCATCGCCTCCCATCCGCCGGTCGAACCTCCATAGGTGAAGCGGGCCCACCCCTCGCCGATCCCCCTGAACTCCTCCTCGATGGCGGGGATCAACTCGCGCATGATCGCGTCCCCGTACGGACCGTTGTTCGCCGAATTCACGGCGTACGAATCGTCGTAGAAGGGAGTCGCGTGCTGGATCTCGACGACGAGGTGCCGAGGGAAGTCGGATGAGGTCCACTGACGGAACAGCTCGTGCTGGTACTCCTGCTGGATGCGGTTGTAGCAGTCCAGGCTGAAGCGCGCGGAATAGACGCATTCGGCGGTCGTGTCGGGAGGCTCGACGCGCATCGCGGAAAACGAAGCGGGGAAGTGCCCGTGGAAGATCGCGAGCGGATAGCGCGCCTCCGGATGCTCGTCGAAGCCGTCCGGCAGCATGACCCAGGCCCCGAGGTACATGTCCGTTCCCCAGAAGTCCGACAGCAGCTCGGAGCGAATGCGCACGAACTTCACCCAGTCGGTCTCGAGCGTCTCGGGGTCGGGCAGTTCAGGGATCACCTGGTCGAGGACGAGCTCAAGTCGGGCTGTACCGTCGGCGCCCACGCTGAATTCGGTCACGGCGCTGAAGAGGTTTCCAGGCTTGCGTGCCCACTGCTGACCCTCTCCACGGTCGGGCGGAAGTTTGACCGTGTGACCGTCGGAGCGGTTGAAGGTCTCGTAACGATTGAGCAGCGCTTGGGCCCGGTACACGCCCGGCCGGAGCTCGCCCAGGCGGGAGACCGGAAAGCCGAAGACCGTGTCGGAGAAGACCGCGGACTCTCCCGGCGCCCAGCCGTCGACGTCGATCCCGAAGACCGGTTGCGCAGCCGGTCCATCGGAGACGTGCTGCAGCGGCTCACCGTCGGTGCGCTGCGAGAGCACGAGGATCAAGCGGCCGTCGAGGGCCTCTGTGGCGACGGACTCCGAGAAGGTCACCTCGACGCGGACGCTCGAATCGCCGCCCGGCGCGCAGGCGGTCATCAGGAGCAGGCCCAGGGTAGTCGATCTGGTAGAGATGCTCATTCGCTTATTCGTCATCCGGCGTTGATTCGGGTTTCGTCGGTACGCTCGCGATTCTGCTCGCAGTTTGCCAGGGCGGCCTCTAGCTTGTGCTGCATGAACGGTTCCGATTCCACGCCTCGACAGCGGGCGTTCGTCGCCGTGCTCGTCGGTATCGCGGCGCTCGCGGGGTGCTCCGATCTCTCGCTCGAGCCCGATCGCCAACCGGCCAAGCTCGTACTCACACCGCTCGAGCCGGTCTTGACCCAGGGAGAGACCGCTGCGCTGCGCGCAACGGTCTTGGATCAGCACGGGCAGGCCTTTTCGTCCATCCCGTCCTGGGCAGCGCCGCGATGGTCGGTTGCCCCGTATCGCGTTCTCTCGATATCCGCCGATGGCGAGATGGACGCGTTGGTGCCGGGAGAGGTGGTAGTTCGCTCGAGAGTCGCGGGACTCGAGGCGTCTACGACGGTTCGTGTGAACCCAACGGAGGTGGGGGTCGAGACTCCCGTCGTCTACCTGACGCAGAGTACTCAGCGCCAGGATGGGACCGTACCCCTGGTCGCCGACCGAAGCGCGTTGTTGCGGGTCTTCTTGAAGGCGGATCGCCTCAATTTCTTCTTGCCCGATATACGGGTGTCGTTCTCCGTCGGCGGTACGCCTGTGCAATCGCTTGTGATCGAGCCGCGGCTCAGGTCGATCCCTCAGGAGGTAGACGAGAGCAAGCTCCGACTGTCGTACAATGCGTTGATCCCGGGCTCGTTGATCAGGACAGGACTCGAAATCGAGCTGGAAATTGATCCGGAGGGTGAGATCCCGCTCGCAGCGGGAAGCCTGAGGCGCATACCTGAGACGGGTCGCATGTCATTCGATGTGCGGCAAGCGCCGCCGCTCAGGTTGCGAATGATTCCGGTACTTCTCAGGCTCACCGGGAGGACCGGAGACGTCATCAACGTGACGGCGGAAAGCGACCTTCTCGCCTTCACTCAGGAGATCTACCCGTTCGCGGACTTGGACGTCGACGTACGAGAGCCGTATTCGACAGGCGCCGACCTCACGAAGAAGGAGGGCTGGGGACAGTTTATCAGGGAGATACGACTCCTTCGCATAGCGGAGGAAAGCGACCGGTACTACTACGGGGCAGTCGAGCTACCACCACAGTCCGCGTATGGCGGCCTCGGCTATCTGGGCTACGGCGTCGCTGTTGGGGCCGCTACTGATCAGGTGCTCGCGCACGAGCTGGGCCACAACTTCAGCCTCCGCCACGCGCCGTGCGGCGGCCCCAGCGGACAGGACCAAAATTACCCCTACGGTGGCGCGTCCATCGGGCGCTGGGGCTACGACTCCCAGAACCAGGAGCTGCTGGATCCGGCCTCGGTAGTGGACGTGATGAGCTACTGCCGGCCCAAGTGGATCAGTGACTACAACTTCGAAAAAGTCATGGCGTTCCGGGACGAACACGACTGGCCAGCGGGAGTCCCGGCGCGACCCTTCGAGGATGCCCTGGTTCTTTGGGGCAGCGTTGCAGAAGGGGCTCTGCTACTGGAGCCCGCGATTCGCCTGCCGCTACCAGCCGCACTCCCTGCCCGGGAGGGGCCGTATCTACTCGAAGGCCTGTCCGCCTCTGGAGCGACGGTCTTCTCCTTGCGCTTCGCGCCTGCCCAAACGGATCACGACGACGATCGCCACTTCGTCTTCTCTCTCCCGATCGATACTTCGACCGCCGATCGACTCGACCGCATCACGCTGAGCGGACCGGAGGGTCGGGTTGAGGTCGGCCGCGCGGCGACCGGCCAGGCTCTGACGGTCGTAACGGATGTGGCATCGGGACTCATCAGGAGCATCTCCAGAGAGGGGAACACTCGGCTTTCCTCCTCTTCCGACTTAACCGTACGGGTCAGCGATGGAGTCCGAACGCGTACGCTGCCTGTTCGCCGATGAAGACCCGCGTCATGAGTCCCCGACGGATCTGTCTGAGTGCGATAGTGGGCGCCTGCCTGGTCGCCTCAACTCCAGTCGCCGGGCAACGCATTATCGGGGAGGCCCGGCTCGGCACCACCGTCGGAAGCCACACCGCCACCGCTGCTGGGCTCGAATTGTTGCCGGGACCGTCGCTCGGGGTGCTGCTCGAGGTGAGCTTGAATGAGCGCGTTGGGGTCTACGCAGGGTTCGTTCAGACGAGTTTTGGCTGTGAGTCGGGTTTCTGCATAAACCGTGACGTGGTGATCAAGGGCCGCAGTGCGGCCGGCGGCATCGCTCTTCGGCGTGGTTGGGCGTGGACCAGGATCGGTCTGCTCTTCGGTGTCGTGGAGCCCGAGTCAGAGGACTCCTCGAGCGCGGCTGGTTTTGGCCTCGACGGCGTCGTCGGCGTCCAGTTTCGCGTCGGCCCGGTCATCTTCACGCCGGGGGCTGTACTTCGGCGGCACGACGGAGGTGGTGGGGCCAATTCCGAGCGAGCTACATCGCTGGGCATTGACGTCGGCATCGCGTTCTTGCTGCGGAGCTGACCAACAGGGCCAAGAGACCATCCAAAGCTGGCTCGCCACCGTCACGATGCCGCTCTATTCGCGGGTCCAGGAGCTTGAGGCGGACGCGTACGCGGTCGGATTGCTGGGTGAAATGGGCTATGAAGACAGCAGCGGGGTGTTCGTAGCGCTGCTTGAAACGCTGTACGCACGCTACGGCGACACGGTTTGAATACCAGATAACGGGGCTTGAAGGCCAGATAGGGGACCTTCAGAGCCACGTCGAGGACTTAGAAAACCAGATTAACTTTCCCTGAAGCGTAGAGGCTTGAGGGGCTCAGGTTTGAACCAGAACTGCGTTCCCGCGCCCGCCCGCCCGCACGTTAGCGTTCTCGCTGTGTTCGGGTGGGTGCCCGGAAATAGAGCATGAAAACTTTGACACCGACCAGTATCGCAAAAGCTATGATTGGAAGGTGCTCTTGAAGTTAAGCGTCCCCCAAGGACCGTCCGTGCCCGGACGATCCTCATAGCCTCACACTTGGGCTTCGTGCCTCCCTCCACATGACCACTTGGATTCGGGGATTCATCCGATGGAGGCTCAAGTTGCAAAGGAAAATGTTGGGTGACCGTTTTGTTGAACGCAAATTGTCTTTTTGCGGAAAAATCTTTGGTCAGAGATTTGTCGATTGGATTAAGGACATCGAATCATCTGGCGAAGCCCGCCTTTAACTTGCCTCGGCTTCTCGCGTCTGGGCCATGCGCGCTTCTCGCTCTCGAGTGAGGTGCGGGACAATACCCAGCATCCGCTGGACCAGCATGACTTGGCCGCGGTGATGCATCTCGTGCTCCTTCACCGATAGAATCATCTCTAACCGACTCTTGGGCGGCTGCGAAAATTCCGGTGGAAATGAGACGGTCTCGGCCAGGAACTCGTCGGAGACGCCATCGAGAAAGGTCGCCCATATCTCGCCCTCGTCCTCGAGCATCGCGATCACCTGGCTTTTCGTTCGGGGTTCCGCTTCTTTCGCCCCAAGCTCGGACATCATCGCCGGGAAGTCGAAGCCCACCATGCTGGACAGCTTCTCGACGGCGTGAACCCGATGCTGAAACCGATAGCTCAGCGCGATATGGGCCAGCAGCTTTTCGACGCTTCGGCAATCCGGCGTCGGGCGAAAGTCGTACTTGTCTTGCGGAATGTCTCGCGCCGCCTCGAGGGTGTTCTTCCGAACGGTGCGAAAGCTCTGCGCGAGTTCCTTGGATCCGTAATGGGCCATGCGTTAACTCCTGTTGACGGGAGGGCTAGGGGCTAGTTGCCGTCGGGCGGATTCGCCTCTATCCACTCGCGGGACAGCCGTTGGGCTCGTGGAATGTCGCTGAAGCGAAGGGAGTCAACATCATGTCGACCAGCTGGCGACGACGTCTCGCGGTAGGATCGGAGCCGTTCGCGCAGATCTGACGCCTCGGGACTACGACCCGCCCCTCAAGTCGAATAGCGGCTCAGCGAATGTCATGTTCGCACGATACCGCTCGGCGGCCGCCACGACTGCATCAAACGCCTCCGGCCGCTCCGCCGCCACGTCGAACCGCTCTGACGGGTCCTGGTCCAGATCGAACAGCAGCGGCGTATCGTGATCGGTGCGCTCGGGCGGTAGCCCATAACGTCCTTCCGTGACGAAGTGCACCTTGTAGCGGCCCTGCCGAAACGCGTAGAGTTCACCCAGCCGGTAGTACGCCATGACGTCGCGCGGACTCGGACCCTCATCGAAGAGCACAGCGCTCAGATCGACGCCGTCGATCGGCCGGTCGTCCGGTACCTGCCCGCCCGCAAGCGCGATGGCCGTGGTGAACAGATCCATCGCCGAGCCGATCTCCTGCGTGACGCCCGGCTCGATCGTGCCGGGCCACCAGAAAATGCCAGGCACGCGCATCCCGCCCTCGAACGTGGTGCCCTTTCCGCCCCGTAGCAAACCAGATGTGCCCCCATGCGTCTGGAAGCTGAGCCAGGGGCCGTTGTCGCTCGTGAACACGACTAGTGTGCGTTCGGAAACTCCAGCGCGGTCGAGTGCCGCGATCACCTGCCCGACGCTCCAGTCGATCTCCTCGATGACGTCCCCATAGATGCCAGCCGTGCTTTGCTCGCGGAACTCATCTGAAGCGAACAGCGGCACGTGTGGCATCGAGTGCGGCAGGTAGAGAAGGAAGGGCCCGTCGCGGTTTGCTTCGATGAAGGCCACGGCCTCTTCGGTATAGCGACGCGTCAGGGTCGTCTGATCGGTGGGGCGTTCGAATTCCGTCTCGTTTCGGATCAGCGGCACCTGCCAATAGTCGATCTCCGGCTCGAAGAGCGCCGAGCGGTTCGTCAGGCCCTCCGGCAGGTTCTGGTCCATATCGTTGGAATACGGGATGCCGTACCAGGAGTCGAAGCCGTGCCGCGTCGGCAGGTACTGGGGCAAGTGGCCGAGGTGCCACTTACCGACGATACCGGTCGCGTACCCGAGTTCCCCGAGCGCCTCGGCCAGCGTGACCTCCTCGTCGGGGAGACCGGATCGGGAGTCTGGGAAGAACACCCCTTGGCGGCGCCCGAACATCCCACTTCTGACATGCACTCGACCGGTGAGCAAGGCCGCCCGACTCGGTGAGCAAACCGGGGCCTGGGCATAGAAGTTGGTCCAGCGCTGCCCTTCTGCCGCCATGCGGTCGAGATGGGGTGTCCGGATGTTGGGGTGTCCGTAGGAGCCGAGGTCGCCATAGCCCATATCGTCGGCTGTGATGATCACGATGTTGGGCGGTTGATCTAGCGTCGGCGTGCGTGGCGTTAGCTCGCAGGCCGCCACCAGGAGGGTGAGGCCCGCGATTGCCGTCAAACGGTGCCGCCTGTGTCGTCCATCCATTTGTGCCGAAGGCTCCTTATTACCGGACCCGCTCGAAGCGTAGATCCCATACCCGGCCGCTGACGAGGCTGACTGACGTGACCCGCCCGCCCTCGCTGTGGAAAACCCAGGTCCCGCCCGCACCGACG